>WBZY01000145.1_pt1 | contig 69241 bp, 64 predicted proteins | sample 5204191 | NCBI WGS metagenome assembly WBZY01 (sample SAMN12344363, study PRJNA552823) | activated sludge metagenome | biome: Activated sludge suspended growth; feature: Anammox Sidestream; material: Wastewater; isolation source: activated sludge from anammox sidestream of wastewater treatment... | reverse complement strand
AACGAAGCGGGATGCCGTGTTGCGGCCGGAGGCCGCGATGGGTCTTGCGCCCACACCCGGCATCCGTGGAAGGCACTCGGCTCCCGCAAGCCCAGCCTCGCACAGGCCGAGCCGAGCGCCAACAACGAATCGCCTCGGATGTTCTCGCTCGGCTCCGCCCGCGCGAGGGCTGCGTTCGTGCGTGCCGAGTGAGGTCGGGCCTGGGGCCTCCGGCCCGTCTTTGTTTCAAAGCCGCTCACGACGCACGGCCCGTCACACCCGCTGATCTACGCGGCAACGAAGCGATGTTCTCGCTCGGCTCTGCCCGCCCGAGGGCTGCGTTCGTGCGTGCCGAGTGAGGTCGGGCCTAGGGCCTCCGGCCCGTCTTTGCTTCAAGGCCGCTCACGACGCACGGCCCGTCACACCCGCTGACACGAGCGGCAACGAAGCGGGATGCCGTGTTGCGGCCGGAGGCCGCGATGGGTCTTGCGCCCACACCCGGCATCCGTGGAAGGCACTCGGCTCCCGCAAGCCCAGCCTCGCACAGGCCGAGCCGAGCGCCAACAACGCGTGGAGGGTCGCACCCGAGCGTTAACGGGGGGCTACGGCCCGAACCTCGGATGTGGTTTCCTGCTGGTGTGCCTCACTTGGTAGATCAGCACCAGTTGCCCGCGCACTTCATACACCACGCGGTACGGGAACTTGTGGACCATCGCATGGCGGAAGTCCCCCTTTGCGCTTCTGCCCCGATGGGTTCAGCGCCAGGCTCTGGTAGCATTCGTTCAGGGCCTGTTGGAAGCGATGTCCAAGACCGGGCTTCTCCCCTTCATAGTAGGCGAAGATCGCCGCGACCTCTTCGGTTGCTTCGGGCAGGACCTGTACCGCATAGCTCATCGCTTGAAGCCCTCTCGTGCCAAGCGCATGGATTCCTCCACGCTATGGGGCTTGCTCTCTCCGCTCAGGTAGCGGGCGCGGCGGCGCTCCAACTCGGCCACCTCCTCATCGGTAAAGTCTCCTTCCACTTCGGGAACCTCCTTCTCGATCACCTTGGCCACGCGCTGCAGGGCCGCTTCATCCCAGATCAACATCAAGCGGTGCATCAGGTCCAGCTTCTTCAGTGCGATGTCCATGGCTTCGTGATTGCCTGGTAAAGTTAGGACGGTGCTATCCGTTCGCGTGGAACCTGGCCACGTCTTCGGCCAAGCCTTCCAGGTCGTTGATCAGGCAGGCTTCGGTGCTGCTTACGTATCGGTTCCCGGCCCGCCCTGTATTTCAACGCCAAGCACGACGCTCCGTGCCAGGCACTCGGCTCCGCCCGCGCGAGGGCTGCGTTCGGGCGTGCCGAGTGAGGTCGGGCCTGGGGCCTCCGGCCCGCCCATGCTTCAAAGCCGCTCACGATGCACGGCCCGTCGCACCCGCTGACGCGCGCGGCAACGAAGCGGGATGCCGTGTTGCGGCCGGAGGCCGCGTCAGGTCGCGCGACCTCACCCGGGATCCATGGCAGACCCGTCCGGCGTCCCCTCCCCTACTTTCGGCCCGTGGGAACGCCCGCTACCCCGGTGGACCGGGAGCTGTTGCTGCGCTTTCTGGCGCGGCTGGGCCAGGCGGAGCTGGCGGCCGGCAACGCGGCCCCTTTTGTGGAGCGCGACCTGGGGCTGATCGCCCGTGCCCATGGGGTGCAGGGCTTCACGGCCTTCGTACTGCCCACGGTGCTCTTCCTGGAGCTGGACGAAGGGGGCCAGCACAAGGTGGACCTGGCCACGGGCCCCTACCGCAGCGGCACCCTGCGTTTCGACCAGATCGAGGAGGTGATGGTGATCGCCCGCGAGGCACGACAGGGGGCTCTCGGGGCGGTGGAGGGCTTGCAGCGGCTGGATGCCGTATGGCACTGGCCCCACCGCTACGGGGCCTGGGGCGGCATCGGCGGATACATGCTCACCAGCCTGGGGGTGGCCGTGCTGTTGCGCCCCACCCCGCACGGCCTGGCGCTGAGCACCCTGCTGGCACTGGTGTGCGCCCTGCTGCTGCACGCCGTGCGCAAACGGCCCGCCTGGTCCGCGGTGATCCCCGTGGTGGCCTCTTTCGTCCTGAGCGCCGCCGTGGCCTACGCGCTGCACCACGGCTTCCCCGAGCGGGCCACCAACCTGCTGATCCCCCCGCTTATCACCTTCCTGCCCGGGTTGACCCTCACGGTGGCCGTGATCGAACTGGCCTACAGCAACACCATCAGCGGCGCCAGTCGCCTGGTGGCCGGCTTCGCCCAACTGGTGCTGCTGGCCTTTGGCGTGCTGGGCGGCATCGGCCTTTTCGAACATGCCGAACGCCCGGTGGACCTTCCGGCCTGGCCGGGCCGCATCAACGCCGCGCTGCCCTGGCTGGGGGTGCTGCTCTTCGCCCTGGGCCTGCACCTGCACCAGAGCAGCGACCGCCGCTCCTTCGGGTGGATGCTGGTGACCACCGTGGCGGCCTATGCCGCACAGTCCATCAGCGGCCAGCTGATCCAAGGGGCCAGCACGGCCTTCTTCGGCGCGGCGGCCATGACCATCACCGCCCTGGTGATCGAGTTCCGTTTCAAAGGCCCACCGGCCATCGTCACCCTGCTGCCGGCCTTCTGGCTGCTGGCACCCGGCAGCTTCGGCCTGCGCAGCGTCACCGGCCTGGCCGTGGGGCAGGGCGATGTCACCGATGTCTTCGCCCTGCTGTTCGCCATGACGGGCATCGCCATGGGCAGCCTGATCGGCGCCTTCGTGTACGGCATGGCCCTGCACCCGCGCAGCGCCACCTGGTGGCGGCTGGATGAGCCCTGAGGCCCCCGGGGGTTATCTTCGGGGATCCATTCGCCGCCCATGCCCGCCCCTTCGGATCCCAGGCCCACGAACGCTCCGGACCGCACCTTCACCCTCACCAGCAGCGACCTGGGTGGCCAGGCCACCGAACTGCAGCTGTTCAACGGGTCGGGTTGCAACGGCAGGAACCAGAGCCCCCAGCTCAGCTGGTCCAACGCTCCGGCCGGCACCAAGAGCTTCGTGGTCACCCTGTTCGACCCCGATGCACCCTCGGGCAGCGGCTGGTGGCACTGGGTGGTCTTCGACATCCCGGCCGACATCCACACCTTGCCCACCGGCGCCGGCAGTCCCGGCCAGACCGGCCTGCCCGCATCGGCCGTGCAGGTGCGCAACGACTACGGCGCGATGGGCTATGGGGGCCCCTGCCCCCCTCCCGGCCATGGGCCGCACGCGTATATCGTGACGGTGTACGCCCTGGGGGTGGAACGGCTGGGCTTGGATGCCCAGGCCAGCCCGGCCATGGTGGGCTTCTGCGCGCGGGCCAACACCCTGGCCAAGGCCAGCCTCATTTTCTACCACAGCCGTTGATCCACCGGCTGAACAACCGATGATCACTACCGGGACCACCGCTTGGGCTGTGGGTTTTCCACGATCGTTCCACGTGGAACACACCGGGTTTTCCACGATCGCAGCATGAGCTGGACCGAGCCCTACGATGTGGTGGTGGTGGGCGGCGGGCACGCCGGATGCGAGGCGGCCGCAGCCGCAGCCAACCTGGGGTCGCGCGTGCTGCTGGTCACCATGAACATGGGCGTGATCGGCCAGATGAGCTGCAACCCGGCCATGGGCGGCGTGGCCAAGGGGCAGATCGTGCGCGAGATCGACGCGCTGGGCGGATACAGCGGCCTGGTGAGCGACCGCAGCGCCGTGCAGTTCCGCATGCTGAATCGCAGCAAGGGCCCCGCCATGTGGAGCCCCCGCACCCAGAACGACCGCAACCGCTTCGCCGCCGAATGGCGCCGCCTGCTGGAGCAAACCCCCAACGTCCATTTCTGGCAGGATACGGTGACCCGGATACTCCTGGAGGGTGGTCGTGTGGCGGGTGTGGTCACCGGCCTGGGCATGCGGATCCCCTGCCGGGCCGTGGTGCTCACCAGCGGCACCTTCATGAACGGGGTGATGCACATCGGTGAGCGCCAGATCGGGGGTGGACGCGCCGGCGAGAAGGCCAGCCACGGCATCACGGAGCAGCTGGTGGAACTGGGCTTCGAGGCCGGCCGCATGAAGACCGGCACCCCGCCCCGCGTGGATGGCCGCAGCATCGACCATTCCGTCATGGAGGAACAGCCCGGCGACCAGCACCCCGGCAAGTTCAGCTACTCCCCCGCCACGGCGCCGCCGACCCGGCAGCTGAGCTGCTGGATGACCTACACCAGCCCCGAGGTGCACGACATCCTGCGCACAGGCTTCGACCGGAGCCCCATGTTCAACGGGCGTATCCGAGGTATCGGCCCCCGCTATTGCCCGAGCATCGAGGACAAGATCGACCGCTTCGCCGACAAGGACCGCCACCAGATCTTCGTGGAGCCCGAGGGCTGGGATACGGTGGAGACCTACATCAACGGCTTCAGCACCAGCCTGCCGGAAGAGGTGCAACTGGCCGCCCTGCGCCGGATCCCCGGCTTCGCGCATGCCCGCATGTTCCGTCCCGGCTACGCGGTGGAATACGACTACTTCCCACCCACCCAGCTGCGGCATACCCTGGAGACCAAGCTGGTCGATGGCCTCTACTTTGCCGGGCAGATCAACGGCACCACCGGCTACGAGGAAGCGGCCTGCCAGGGTTTGATGGCGGGTATAAACGCGCATCTGAAGCTGAACGACCGGGAGACCTTTGTGCTGGGCCGCGACGAAGCCTACATCGGAGTGTTGGTGGACGACCTGATCACCAAGGGCACCGAGGAACCCTACCGGATGTTCACCAGCCGTGCCGAATACCGCATCCTGTTGCGGCAGGACAACGCCGACCTGCGGCTGACCCCCCGGAGCCATGCTTTGGGCTTGGCCGATGACGAACGTCTGCGCAGGGTGGAGCGCAAGATGCAGCTCACCCGGGCCCTGGAGGACGGGCTCAAGGCCGAAAGCCCATCCGCCGAGGCCCTCAATGCGGCGATCGTTCCACGTGGAACCACCCCGGTGAAACAACGCACGCCGCTGTTCGAACTGCTCGCCCGACCCCAGCTGACCTATGCCGACCTAGAGCCGCTGTTCGCAGGCGCCTCCGCATGGCGCGAACAAGCCGGAGACCTCGGCGAGGAGGCCGTCGAGCAAGCCGAGATCCAAGTGAAATACCAGGGCTATCTGGAACGGGAACGCGACCTGGCCGACCGGTTGGGGCGCCTGGACCACGTCCCCCTGGATCACGACCTGGACTACCTGCGTTTGACCTCCCTGAGCATGGAAGCGCGCCAGAAACTGGACCGCATCCGGCCTGCCAACCTCGGCCAGGCCAGCCGCATCAGCGGTGTGTCGCCGGCCGATATCAGCGTACTGCTTGTGTACATGGGCCGATGACCGACCGATCGTTCCACGTGGAACCCCACCGCTCCGATACCTTGGTCCGCTGCCCCTTGTGCACCGGTACCGACCTCCCCGTGACCCTGGAGGTGAAGGACCATTCCATCTCGCACGAACATTTCACCCTGGTGGACTGCCGTGCCTGCGGCTTCCGGTTCACCAACCCACGCCCCGCCCCGCAACACCTGGGCCGCTACTACGAGAGCGCTTCCTACATCAGCCACAGCAACAGCCATCACTCGCTCACCGACCGGCTGTACCAGCTGGCACGGCGCTGGGCGCTGTCCCGGAAACACGCCCTTGTGGCCCGGTTCCGTTCCAACGGTCGGGTGCTCGACGTGGGCTGCGGCACCGGCGAATTCCTGGGCTACCTCAAACGCAAGGGCTACCTGGTCACCGGGGTGGAGCCTTCGCTGAAAGCGCGCGAACAGGCCATCGCCAACCACGCCATCCAAGTGTACCCGGACCTGGACCAGGTGCCGGGTTCGGAACAACTGCACATCGCCACGCTCTGGCACGTGCTGGAACATGTGCCCGACCTGCGCAGCACCCTGAAACGGCTCTTCGCCCTCCTGGCCAAGGACGGGCTGCTGGTGATCGCCGTGCCCGACCGGGAGAGCTGGGATGCGGCGTACTACGGCACGGACTGGGCCGCCTACGACGTGCCCCGCCACCTTTCCCATTTCCGCCGCAGGGACCTGCAACGTTTGGTGGCGGAACACGGGTTCGAACCCGTGGCGGTGCGACGGCTTTGGCTCGATGCCCCCTACATCGCCCTGCTCAGCGAACGCTACCGCGGTCGGGGAACCGCAGGAGCCCTCTTACGCGGTTTGGCGATCGGGACCTGGTCCAACTTGGTCAGCGCCTTTTCGGACAAGCCGACCTCGAGCTCACTCTTCCTGTTCAAAAAGGCATCGGCCTGACAAGGCTGTTTTTTTGCCCGCTGGTGCGTTCGGGTGTGCTGGACAGTAGTGCACCTGTTCCCACTTGACGAACGCGCGATTCCGGGCATCTGACGAGGTTGTTCAATCACAGACACAATAGGCTGATGTTCAGCTTGTTAATCGAAACGACCGGGGCTCGGGGCCAATCACCCTCCCTTCGGGACCCCTAACGCCGCCGCCACCCTTCCGAGGGTCGTTACCTTTGCGGCCCTTTTCAAGACCCATGAGCACCCTGACCGCACCCGTGAACCGCATCGCGAACCTGCTCGAGCGCCTCGGGGTGCAGGCGGACAACAGCGGTGTGTCCACCGGCAAGGTCTGGCTGAAGGGGGCCGGTGCAGTGCTGGAGAGCCACAGCCCGGTGGACGGCGCCTTGATCGGCACAGTGCGGAGCGCCACACAGGTCGAATACGAACAGGTGGTGGCCATCGCCCAAAAGGCTTTCGCGGAATGGCGCAGCTGGCCGGCACCCAAACGCGGGGAAGTGGTGAGGCAACTGGGCGAGGAGCTGCGCGCGCACAAAGCGGACCTCGGCAAGCTGGTGAGCTATGAAATGGGCAAGAGCTATCAGGAGGGGCTGGGCGAGGTGCAGGAGATGATCGACATCTGCGACCTGGCGGTGGGCCTGAGCCGGCAGTTGCACGGCCTCACCATGCACAGCGAGCGTCCCGACCATCGCATGTACGAGCAGTGGCATCCCCTCGGCCCCGTGGGCATCATCACGGCCTTCAACTTCCCGGTGGCCGTGTGGAGCTGGAACACCGCGCTGGCCTGGGTTTGCGGCGATGTCACCCTCTGGAAGCCCAGCGAGAAGACCCCGCTGTGCAGCGTGGCCTGCCAGCAGATCACCGCCCGTGTCTTCGAACGCAACGGTGTGCCGGAGGGCGTGAGCTGCATCGTGAACGGCGGCCGCGAAGTGGGGGAGTGGATGAGCCACGACGTGCGCCTGCCGCTGGTGAGCGCCACGGGCAGCACGCGCATGGGCAAGGCCGTGGGCGCCGCCGTGGGCCAGCGCCTGGGACGCTCCCTGCTGGAGCTGGGCGGCAACAACGCCATCATCATCAGCGACAAGGCCGACCTGGACATGGCTTTGATCGGCTGCGTGTTCGGTGCGGTGGGCACGGCCGGCCAGCGCTGCACCACCACCCGCCGCCTCATCATCCACCACAAGGTGTACGATGCCTTCAAGCAGAAACTGGTGAACGCCTACGCCCAACTGCGCATCGGCGACCCGCTGGATGAGCGCAACCACGTGGGCCCGCTGATCGACAAGGCGGCCGTGGCCCTGTACCAGGCCGCTTTGCAGGCCGCACGGGAGCAGGGTGGGCGGGTGGTGGTGGAAGGCGGCGTGCTGAACGGCGCCCCTTTCGAGAGCGGCTGTTACGTGAAGCCCGCCGTGGTGGAGGCCACGCCGGACATGGCCATCGTGCAGGAGGAGACCTTCGCGCCCATCCTCTACCTGCTGCGCTACGAAGGCGACATCGACGCGGCCATCGCCATCCAGAACAACGTGAAACAGGGCCTGAGCAGCGCGATCATGACCCTCGACCTGCGCGAGGCCGAGCGCTTCCTGGGCGCCGCCGGCAGCGATTGCGGAATCGCCAACGTGAACATCGGCACCAGCGGCGCCGAGATCGGCGGGGCCTTCGGCGGGGAGAAGGAGACCGGCGGCGGGCGCGAGAGCGGCAGTGATGCCTGGAAGGCTTACATGCGCCGCCAGACCAACACCATCAACCACGGCACCAAGCTGCCGCTGGCCCAGGGCATCAGCTTCGACCTGTAGAGGCCGCCACCCCCGAGGCTTTGGGTCGCGCGGGCCGATCGCACAAAAGGGCGTTCCGCCACGAAGTGTACGCGTACCCGGCGCCGCCCGCAGGGCGCTCTTGAACAAGCCTCCGGGGTGCCTCCAAGAACCTCGAACGGATGGCGCGCCGCGCTCATTCGTCCGGACGAGGCTCTTTGGGGGCGGCCTCTAGGCTTCCACGAGCACGGGCACTTGCGACCGTGGTCCATCGGCCGTGTCCGGATAGTTTTGTCGGCCTTGTCCATGGCCCCGCGCTCCCTGTTGTTCCCGCTGGTCGCCGCCCTGGCCTGGTGCGGCTGCACCACCGGGGTCGCCGACCACCCCACGCTGCCACGCACCGGCCCCTGGCGCATGGCGCTCGACCTCAACGGTCAGGAACTGCCCTTCCTGTTCGACCTGCACCGCGACAGTGGCGCCTGGCGCCTGGTGGTGCACAACGGCGAGGAACGCATCGCGGTGGACGATATCGTGCTGATGGGCGATTCGATCCGCGTGCGCATGCCCTTGTTCGATTCGGAGTTCCGAGGCCACCTGCCCAACGACAGCACCATCACAGGCCACTGGCACAACCACCTCAAGGGGCCCGACTACCGCATCGCGTTCGTCGCCCGCGCCGGCGGCGCCGACCGGTTCACCCGCACGGCCAAGCCCACGGGCGACCTTTCGGGGCAGTGGCGCACCCGCTTCAGCCCGGGCGCACCCGATGGCTACGACGCCCTGGGCCTTTTCGTGCAGCAGCACGAGCGGCTCACCGGCACGTTCGGTACGGAGACCGGTGACTACCGCTTCCTGGAGGGCGTGATGGACGGCGACTCCCTGAAGCTCTCCTGCTTCGACGGCTCGCACGCCTTCTTGTTCAAGGCCCTGCTGCGCCACGACAGCCTGCTGGGGCGCTATTGGAGCGGCACCCACTGGCAGGAGCCCTGGGTGGCGGTGCGCGATCCGGCATTCCGCCTGCGCGACCCGGATTCCCTCACCTTCCTCAAGGAGGGCCATGCCATGGTGGACTTCCGCTTCCCCTCCATCGACGGTGGCAACGTGAGCCCCAAGGACCCGCGCTTCGCCGGCAAGGTGCTCATGGTGCAGGTGATGGGCAGCTGGTGCCCCAACTGCGTGGACGAGACCCGGCTGCTGGACGAACTTTATGGAAAGTACCGGTCCAACGGGCTGGAGGTGATCGCCATCGCCTTCGAGAAGTACGAGGACGAAGCCCGCTCCCTGGCCGCCCTGCGCCATTTCCGTGACCGGTTGCAGGTGAAATACCCCATCGTGTACGCCGGCAACGCCAACAAGGAGGTGGCCAGTGCGAAGCTGCCCTTCCTGGACCACGTGATGAGCTATCCCACCTGCATCTTCATCGATCGCGGGGGCCGGGTGCGCCGCATCCGCACGGGTTTCTACGGCCCCGGCACCGGCGAGCACTACACGCATTACAAGCGCAACCTGGAACGTTTCCTCCAGGACCTCCTGGCCGAGGAGGCTCCAGCGCTCTAGAGGCTGTCTCAATAATGCTTTTGGAAGCGAGCGAGCGGTATTTCGCGTCCAGGCGAGGCGTGAAACCCGAGCATAGCCGGTGGCTCTGTAAGGCTTTTCACAACGAAGCCTGGGCGCCAAAGACCCTCGCGCAGCCCAAAGGGTGTTTTTGAGACAGCCTCTAAGCTTCACTTGCCGCCCTCGGGGCGGTCCACGACGATCCGTTCCGGACGGTTGGCCAGCAGCCAGGCTGTGTGGAACACCAGCCGCGTCCGCTGCTCCAGCAGGTCGGGCAGGATCTTGTCCACCTCGTCGCCGGGGCCGTGGTAGTCCTCGTGCACCCCGCTGAAATAGAAGATGGCCGGTACGCCGTTGCGCGCGAAGTTGTAGTGGTCGCTCCGGTAGTAGTACTTGTTGGGGTCGTCCGGCGCGTTGAAGGTGTAGTCGAGCTCCAGGCCGGTGTAGGTGCTGTTCGCCTGCTCGTTGACGGCGTGCAGTTCGGTGCTCATCCGGTCGCTGCCGATCACATAGACATACGGGGCGCCGGAGGCGTGGGCGCTGTCCCGCCGTCCGATCATGTCGATGTTCAGGTCGGCCACCGTACGTTCCAGGGAGAAGACCGGATGCAGGCTGTAATACAGCGAACCCAGCAATCCTTTTTCCTCGGCGCTCACCGGCATGAAGAGCACACTGCGCCTTGGTCCATGCCCCTCGGCCCTGGCCTTGGCGAAGGCCTCGGCCATTTCCAGCACCGCCACCGTGCCGCTGCCATCGTCATCGGCGCCGTTGTACACCTCATCGCCATCCTTGCCGATGTGATCGTAGTGCGCCGTCACCACCACAAGCTCGTCCCTGCGGTCGCCGCCTTCCACATACGCCAGCACATTCTCGCTGACGAGCCTGCTGCGCAACGGCGTGCCGTTCATCGCCAGCTCGATGGGGCCCGCATGCACGAAGGGCCGCCGACGCGCCTTGCGCAGCACCTTCCGGTGATCCAGACCCAGACGCTCCAAGAGGTCATCGCCCAGCGCATCGTTCACCAGCAGGGCCTGCAGGCCGGTTCGATGGCCCTTGTCCCCGTTGGTCCCATCCGCGTCGGCCAGCCGCATCCGCGTGCCGGAGAGGTAGTGGTTGTACGTGAAACGCAGTTCCTCGTACTCCGCGGGCGCGAACAGCAAGGTGGCCGCCCCGGCACCCTCGGCGGCGGCGGTCCAGCGGCTCAGCACCTCCAACGCCGGCTCACCGGTGCGACCGTCCTGCAGCACCAACAGGCCCCTGCCCTTCAGGTCGGTGCCTTTCAGCAGGTCCGATGGCCGTGCCGCCGTGGCCACCACCACCACCAGCTCCTGCACACGCAGTTCCCCTTCCAGCCGCTCGTTGAAATAGAACATGCCATCCATGTAGCGATAGGACCTGCCGGCCACGGTGAGCACGACACCGCCCGGGCGCCGCACTTCCAGTACAAAGGGTTGGAAATATCCGTCCTCGACCCCCAGCGTATCGCCTCCGGGCACCGGTGGGATGCCGTACGACCGGAACTGTTCCCGCAGGTATTCCGCGGCCATCTTCTGCCCCCGCTGGCCTGTCTCGCGCCCCTCGTAGGCATCGCTCGCCAGTACGGTGAGGTGCCGCATCAGGTCGGTCGCTGTGATGGTGTTCGCGTAGCGCAGGGCCACGCTGTCCACTTGAGCCTTGGCGGGCAGGCAAAGCACCGCCGGCCAGACCCAGGCCCACCAGGAACCCGCCTTCATGCCTGCTCGATCTTGGCCACCCGCAACTGATGGCGCCCCCCCTCGAAATGGGCGTCCAGGAAGGCGTCCACGATGGCCAGGGCCTGCTCGGTGGCCACGAACCGCGCCGGCAGGGCCAGCACATTGGCGTTGTTGTGCTCCCGCGCCAGCCGCCCGAGCTCGGGCGTCCAGGCCAGGGCTGCACGGATGCCCTTGTGCTTGTTGGCGGTGATGGCCACCCCGTTGCCGCTACCGCAGATCAGAATGCCCAGTTCCACCTGGTTCCCGGCCACCGCGGCGGCCACGGCATGGGCATGGTCGGGGTAGTCCACGCTCTCGCGTACGTGCGTGCCCTTGTCGATCACCTCCGCCCCACGGGCCCGCAGGTGTTCCTTCACCGCATGCTTGAGGTCCACGCCCGCATGGTCGCTGCCAATGGCGATGTGCTGTGCCATGCCTCAAAGATACCCCGGCGCACTTGTTCACGATCCCCATGTCGATCCCTGTGGACGACCGTTGAAGAACACCCAACAACTTTTCCGTCCCTTGATCTTTCCACGATCCCATACGCGATCGTCTTGTCAACAGCAACAAGATGTTCTACCGGGATGTCCACCGCTCCATGCACCACCAGGAACCCGCACGGAACCATTGAGTTCTCAACCAGGACACACCGCACCATTTTTCCACGATCGTGAATGACCGATGCCCGTTCCCCGTCCACCTTGCCTTGCCGGGGATCGCACGATCAACAGGGACCACCCTTGCGGTGAACTACTTTTGATAACCCGTTCCTGCAAGCGAGCGGCCAACCGATCATCCACCTTGTCCACAGCCCCTATCATATCATCCATTCTTTTTAAAAAACATGTTCATGGGATGCCTGCATGGAGCCGGGTGATCATCGCCTTCGGCCTCCTGGGGCACACCTTTGCAGCGGCCGGTCAGGACGGCTTCACCCAATACCACCATGCCAATGGGACCGTCAGCAGCGAAGGGATGTTGGTGGACGGCAAACCGGAGGGCTACTGGAAGACCTACTACGAGAACGGGGTGTTGCGGTCCGAAGGTGGTCGCAGGCACTTTCAACTGGACAGCCTTTGGAAGTTCTATGCACCGGAGGGCTGGCTGAGCTCCACGATCCAGTACGCCGATGGCCGCAAGAACGGCGCCCAGCGCAAGTATGATGCATCGGGCCAGCTGGTTAGCGAGGAGCTGTTCGCGGCCGATGTACGCGAAGGCAACAGCACGTACTACCATGGCAATGGACAGGTGCACAAGGTGGTGCCCTTCAAGGCCGGGGTGGAGGATGGACGTGGCTACGAGTACGCCGAGGATGGTCGCTTGGTGGCCCTGCTCACCTATGGTGCGGGCATGCTGCGCAAGCGCGAGGCGATCAACCGCATCGACGAGGCCGGCCTGAAGCAGGGGCCCTGGAAGGAGTTCCACCCCAACGGCAAGGTGAAATGGGAGTGCACCTACGTGGACGGCAAGCGCCAGGGCATCTACAAGGAGTACGACAGCGGTGGAAGCCTCAAGGAGATGGTGAAGTACGATCAGGACCAGGTGGACACCGGATCACGTGCGGCCATGACGCTCACCATCAAGAACACGTACCACCCCAACGGCCGCGTGGCCAGCATCGGTAGCTACAGCAAGCAGGGCCGCCGGGAAGGGCTGTTCAGGGAATTCGACGCGCAGGGCCATGTGCGCTCGGCGGCGATCTACACCGATGACCGCCTGATGCGCGAGGGGCCCGTGGACGAACGCGGCGTGCCCCAGGGTGCCTGGACGGAGTACTACGCCACGGGTGAGAAGCGCGCCGAAGGGGAGTACAAGGACGGCAAACGCGAGGGGGAGTGGACCTTCTTCCACCGCAGTGGCGCCGTGGAACAGAAGGGACGGTACCAGGCGGGCCTGGCCCAGAACCTTTGGAAGTGGTTCTACGAAAGCGGAAAGCTGCACCGTGAGGAGAACTACCGCAAGGGGCGCGAGGACGGCGCTTCCGTGGAATACGATGAAGAGGGCGGGGTGATCACCCAGGGTGAGTACATCGACGGCAAACGCGAGGGCCGTTGGTCCTACCGGGTGGGCGACCACACCGAGGAGGGTTCCTACCGCGACGGCCTGAAGGAAGGGGAGTGGCGCCACACCTACGAGAACGGTCGGCGCAGCTTCGAGGGCGCCTTTGTGGGCGGCGAACCCAACGGCCGCCACCGGTACTGGTGGCCCAACGGTCAGCTGCGCCTGGAAGGCCGCTATGCCATGGGTCTGCAACAGGGCGATTTCGAACACTGGTCGCCCGAGGGGCAGCTGGTGATCACCATACGTTACAAGGACGGGCAGGAGGTGCGTATCGACGGCACACGGGTGCCACCGCCGTACGGCGCCGATGCCGTCGCCCCTTGAAGCCGCTGTTCGGCGGCGCGGGTCCGCGCTGTAAGTTCGACCCCATGAGCCGAAGGGAGGGGGACGAAGGGGAGCGCAGCCAGGAACTGGCCAAGGCGTACCTGCATCTGCGCAGGCAGTACGAGGACCTGGTGGAACGCAACATGGCCGGGGTCTTCCGGACCACGCTGGACGGGCGGTTCCTGGAGTGCAATGCGTCCCTGGCGCGCATCCTGGGCTACCCCGACCGCGAGGCCTTGATGCGCGTGGACACACGGACGCTTTACGTGGACGAGCAGGACCGCGCCGAATACCTGCAGGAACTCACCGAACGCGGGCATCTTGTCAATCACACCATCCGCCTGCGCCATGCGAGCGGCCGCACCGTGCATGCGCTGGAGAACGTGTTCCTGGACCGGTCGCAGGAGGGGATCACCACCATCGCCGGAACGCTGATCGACCGTTCGCAGCAGGTGCAGGCCGAGCTGGAGCAGCAGGCCCTGCTGGACAATTACCGCCGCCTGGTGGAGCAGGCCCCCGAGGGCATCCTCATCGTGCAGGAGGGCCTGGTGCGGTACGCCAACCCCGCCGCCGATCAGCTGGTGGAACACCCCTTCACCGGAACGCTGCTGGCCGACGCCGTGGAACCTTCGCAACGCGACGTCCTGGCCGGCAACCTGGAACTGGCCTACCGCACCGGCGAGAGCCCTGCGGTGGAGCTTGAACTGCGGCGTGCCAATGGTTCCACCTCCCTGGTGCTGCTGTCGGCCATGCGCAGTTTCCATGAGGGTGCGCCGGCGCTTCAGGTGCAGTTGCATGACGCCGTGCGGATGCGCGCCACCCTGCAGGTGGGCATGCGCGCCCAGATGGCCGAGGAGGTGAACCGCGTGCTCCGCCAGGAGATCATGGACCACCGGAAGACCCAGGAGGACCTCCGCCGGTCGCGCCGTTTCGCGCGCAGCCTGGTGGACAGTTCCCTGGACATGATCATCGCCGTGGACGAGACCGGCCACATCACCGAGTTCAACCCGGCCGCCATGGTGCGCTTCGGCTACGAGGCCGAGGAGGTGATGGGCAGGTCCTCGCGCATGCTCTATGCCAGCCCCGAGGATTACCAGCGCGTCCAGGCGGAGCTCAACGCCCACGGGGCCTTCGCCGGCGAGGTCCGGAACATCGACCGCCACGGCGGGGTGTTCCTCACTTTCCTGGCAGCATCACGGCAGTACGACGAGCAGGGCACGCTGCTGGGCAGCATGGGCGTGAGCCGCGACATCACACATGCCAAAAGGGACCAGGAGGCCCTGCGTGCCAGCGAAGAGCGCTACCGCGACCTTTTCGAGAACGCCACCGATCTGATCCAGAGCGTGACGCCCGAAGGACGGTTCGAGTACGTGAACAAAGCCTGGCGGGACACCCTGGGCTATGCGGAAGAGGAGGTCGCCGGCCTCACCGTGTGGGATGTGGTGCATCCGGCGTACCTCTCCACCTTCCGGGCGCAGTTCGAGGAGGGCCTGAAGGGCCGCGCCACCGGGACCACCACCACCGTGCTCGTGGGCAAGGACGGTCGCGAGGTCACCGTGGAGGGCAATCGCAACGTGCGTTTCGTGGACGGGCTCCCGGTGGCCACCCGCGGTATCTACCGCAACGTCACCCGTGAAGAGGAGGCCCGCCGTTCGGCCGAGCGGCAGGAGGCCAAGCTGCGTGCGCTGTTCGAGAGCAGTGAGCACATGTTCTGGAGCGTGGACGAACGCATCGCGCTCACCAGCTTCAACAAGGGCTACGAGCAGATGATCGTGCGTCTGTACGGCAAAAGCCCGGAGCTGGACCCCGGGGGCAGGGGCCCCCGCAAGCGCTTCGCCAGCGACGAATACCATGACTTCTGGGAAGGGAAGTACCGGGAGGCCTTCGCCGGGAAGCCGCTGCGGTTCGAGACCGAGCTCACCGACACCCAGGGGCGGTTCGTCAGCAACGAGGTCTTCCTGAGCCCGGTGCTGAGCGCCGACGGCAAGGTGCGCGAGGTGTTCGGCGTGGGGCACGAGATCACCGAGCAGAAACTGGCCGAGCGCACTGTGCGCGAACAGGCCGCCCGCCTCACGGCGATCTTCGAGAACAGCGCCAACATGATGGTCTGGACGCTGGACCGCGACTTCCGCATCACCGCGCTCAACGACCATTTCCGCGACAGCAGCACCGAGGCCCTGGGCTACACCCCGCAGGTGGGCGATGCGTTCCTGGAGCACATGCTGGACCGCGTGGCACCGGCCGAACGCCGTGCGATCCGGGCCCACTACCAGGCCGCCATGAAGGGCTCGCCCCGCCAGTTCGAGGTGGAGATGCGCGACAACGACGGCCGCACGCGCTGGGTCGAGAACTTCCTGAACCCCATCCGCGTGGACGGCCGGGTGGCCGAGATCAGCTGCCTGGCCTACGGCATCACCGGCAAGAAGGAGGCGCAGCGCCAGTTGATCGAACGCCTCCGGGAGAACGAGGTGCTGCTCAAGGAGGTGCATCACCGGGTGAAGAACAACCTGCAGATCATCAGCAGCATCCTCAACCTGCAGACCGCCTACGTGGGCCATGACCAGCGCATGCTCGACCTGATCCGCGAAAGCCAGGACCGCATCCGCTCCATGAGCTTCATCCACGAGAGCCTATACCAGAACAAGACCTTCAGCAGCGTGGACCTGGCCTCCTACATCGACCGCCTGGCCCGCAACCTGGTGATCAGCTACAGCCTGGGCGGCAAGGTGGCGCTGCACACCGAACTGCAGGCGGTGCAGCTCGTGCTGGACCAGGCCATCCCCTGCGGTCTGATCCTCAACGAGCTCATCAGCAACGCCCTCAAGCACGGCTACCCCGACGGCGCCGGCGGGACCATCGGCATCACGCTGGGCAGCGACGGGGACCGTGTCACCATCGGTGTGGCCGACGACGGCATCGGCATGCCCAAGGGTTTCGACCCCGGTCGGGACGCCAACCTGGGGCTGCAACTGGTGGCCTCGCTGAGCGAACAGCTCGACGCGCGCCTGGAGCGCCACGATGGACCCGGGGTGCGCTATTTGCTTACTTTTGACCGTATCAAGTAGCGTGCGCACATGGCCCAGACCAATGTCCTGGTCGTAGAGGACGAGAGCATCGTGAGCAAGGACATCCAGCACAGCCTCAAGAAGCTGGGCTACCATGTCGTGGGTGCGGCGGCCACGGGCGAACAGGCCGTGAAGCTCGCTGTGGAGACGCAGCCGGACATCATCCTCATGGACATCATGCTCAAGGGGGAGATGAACGGGATCGAGGCCGCCACGCAGATCCGGCAGGAGACCAACATCCCGGTGATCTTCCTGACGGCTTACGCCGACGAGAGCACCCTCAACAAGGCCAAGGTCACCCAACCCTACGGATACATCATCAAGCCGTTCAAGGAGATCGACATCCACACGTCGATCGAAATGGCCCTGTACAAGCACAAGAAGGAGGCCGAGGTGCTCAAGGAGCGCGACCTGCTGTTCAACCTGGTGGAGAACCAGGGCAGCGCCAACGACCTGCTTTTCGTGAAGAGCAACAGCCGCCTGGTGAAGCTGCGGATCAGCGACATCTATTTCATCGAGGCGCTGAAGGATTACGTGGTGATCAACACGCTCAACGCGAGGTACACGGTGCACAGCACCATGAAGGACATCGAGAGCAAGCTGCCCGAGAGCGAGTTCGTGCGGGTGCACCGCTCCTTCATCGTGCGCATCGACAAGATCGTGGCCATCGAGCAGCCCAACCTGATCCTGGAGAACGACAAGAAGGTGATCCCCATCGGCGGCAGCTACAAGGACGACCTGTCCCGCCGGCTCAAGCTCGTTTAGTGCGGCCACGCCCGGCAGGGCGTGCGGTGCGGGCCTCGTCCAGCACCAGGTCCACGGTGCGGCGGTCCATGTCCACCGCCTTTATCCGTACGGCCACCTCGTCGCCAAGCCGGAACCGCCTGCCGGTGCGCAGGCCCACCACTTGGTAGCGCTCGGGGTCGAAACGGTAGGCATCGCCCGGCAGCTCGCGCAGGGGCACCATGCCCTCGCAGTGGTTGGCCTTCAGTTCCACATAGACCCCCCAGTTGGTGAGGCCGCTGATGCTGCCCTCGAAGCGCTCGCCCACCCGCGCCAGCAGGTATTCGGCCTGCTTGTAGCGGATGCTGGCCCGCTCGGCGTCGGCGGCCCGCTTTTCCATGTTGGAGCTGTGCCGGCAGCTCACTTCCAGCTGCTCCTTGTCCAGATGCCGGCCACCGCCCAGGTAGTGCGCCAAGGCGCGGTGCACCAGCAGGTCGGGGTAGCGGCGGATGGGGCTGGTGAAGTGCGTGTAGTGCTCGAAGGCCAGGCCGTAGTGGCCGATGTTGTCGGTGCTGTAAATGGCCTTGGCCATGCTGCGGATGGCCACCTGCTTGATGATGTTCTCCTCCTCGCGGCCCTTCACGGCGCGCAGCAACCGGTTGATGGCGTGCGGCAGCTCCTCGCCCTTGCCGAGCTGGAGGTCATGGCCGAAACTGCGTGCCAGGGCGCGCAACTGCTCCACCTTCTCGGTGTCCGGCAGGTCGTGCACGCGGTACACGAAGGGCGGTACACCCCCCTTGCGCCGCCGGCCCACCCAGGCGGCCACCCGCTTGTTGGCCAGCAGCATGAACTCCTCGATCAGCCAGTTGGCCGGGCCCATCACCTTCTCGTACACCTCCAGGGGCCGCCCCTTGTCGTCCAGCCTGAACTTCACCTCGTTGCCGCCGATCTCCAAGGCGCCGTTGGCGATACGGTCCCTGCGCAACACCTGCGCCAGCCGGTGGAGCAGCAACACCTCGTCCTGCCAGGGACCCTCGCCTTTGCCGTCGATGATGGCCTGGGCCTCGGCATAGGCGAACCGCCGTTGCGACCGCATCACCGTGCGCCCGAACCATTCGGCCTTCACCTGCGCGCGGTCGTCCAGTTCGAAGATGGCGCTGAAGCTCAGCTTGTCGGTGTGGGGGTTCAGTGAGCACAGGTCGTTGCTGAGCCGCTCGGGCAGCATGGGCACCACGCGGTCCACCAGGTACACGCTGGTGGCGCGTGCGGCACCCTCCAGGTCGACCACCGACCCTGGCCGCACATAGTGGCTCACGTCGGCGATGTGCACCCCCACCTCCCAGTGGCCGTTCGGCAGCGGGCGCACGCTCAGGGCGTCGTCCAGGTCCTTGGCGTCGTCGGGGTCGATGGTGAGCGTGGGTATGCCGCGCATGTCGCGGCGAAGGGCCACCTCTTCGGGGGTGCACCCGTCGGGGATGTCGGCCGCCGCCGCCAGCACGCTTTCGGGGAACTCCAGCGGAAGGCCGAACTCCGCCAGGATGGCGTGCATCTCCACGTGGTGCTCGCCGGCCCGGCCCAACACGCGCACCACGCGGCCGCGGGGCAGGTCGTGCGCGTCCTTCCACTCGCCCAGGGCGATGATGGCCTTGTCGCCCTCGCGGGCGCCCCGGCCTTCGTTGGCCGGGATCAGGAATGGCCGCTGCACCCGCTGGTCGTCGGCCACCAGCATCAACCGTCCCTGCTTCAGGTGCACGGTGCCCACGAACTCGGTGCGGCGGCGGCGCAGCACCTCCAGCACGCGGCCTTCGGGCCGCACACCCCGCCCCCCGACGAGCTTCACGCGCACCGTGTCGCCGTGCAGGGCCGTGCCCACGTTGCGGGGATGCACGAAGACGTCGCCCTGGCCCGCGCGGGAGGCCGGATCGGGTCGTACGTAGCCGCCCCCGCTGCCGATGATATCGATGGTGCCCTCCAGGGTGTCGGCACCGCCCGGGGCGATGTAGCGGCCCTTTTTACCGCTGCGGATGCGGCCCTCGTCCAACAGGGCTTCCAGGGCGTCGTACAGCCGGTAGCGGACGTCCTTGTCGCGAAAGCCCAGCTGAAGGGCCAGTTGCTGGCTGGTGACGCCCGCATGACCGGCCCGTCGCACGGCGGCCAGTACGCGGCCGGCCAGATCGTCCGGGGCGGGGGAGGTGCTTCGGCGGGGCATCCGGTGGTGGGTGGGCGACGAAGGTCGGACAAAGCCCCGCCAACGCCGGCAGGGTTCCACCAACGATCGTTGATAACCTCCCGGAGATCTCTACCTTTGCACCCCCTTAGCGGGATGCCATGATCGAGCCGGCCAAGATCTTCAGCGGAACCGCCACCCGGTACCTGGCCGAGAAGATCGCCCAGAGTTCCGGCGAGCGGCTCGGGGACGTCACCGTCAGCCGGTTCAGCGACGGGGAGTTCCAGCCCAGCTTCGAGGAGACCGTCCGCGGCCAGCTGGTCTTCATCGTGCAGAGCACCTTCCCGCCCAGCGACAACCTGTTCGAGCTGCTGATGATGGTGGATGCCGCCAAACGCGCCAGCGCCAAGCGCATCGTGGCCGTGATGCCCTACTTCGGCTTCGCCCGCCAGGACCGCAAGGACAAGCCGCGTGTGAGCATCGGCGCCAAGCTGGTGGCCAACATGCTCACGGCCGCCGGCGTGGACCGGGTGATGACCATGGACCTGCACGCCGACCAGATCCAGGGCTTCTTCGAGGTGCCGGTGGACCACCTGTTCGCCAGCAGCATCTTCCTGCCCCACATCAAGGACCTCGGCCTGAAGGACCTGGTGATGGCCGCGCCCGACACCGGGGGCACCAAACGGGCCAACGCGTACAGCAAGCACCTGGGCTGTGACATGGCCATCTGCTACAAGCAGCGCAAGGTGGCCAACCAGATCGAGAAGATGACCGTGATCGGCGACGTCAAGGACAAGGACGTGGTGCTGATCGACGACATGGTGGACACGGCCGGCACGTTGACCAAGGCCGCCGGCATGATGACCGAACTGGGCGCCAAGAGCGTGCGGGCCGTGTGCACCCACGCCGTGCTCAGCGGCGATGCCTGCGACCGCGTGGAGCGCTCCAGCCTGGCGGAGCTCATCGTCACGGACACCATCCCCATCGGGCCCGAGAAACTGGCCCGCACCAGCAAGATCAAGCAGCTCACCGTGGCCGGCCTGTTCGCCAACGTCATCCAGCGCGTGCGCAGCCACGAGAGCATCAGCAGCCATTTCATCATCGCCTAACACCCCCGACCCATGAAGAAGGTAGAACTCACCGGCGCCGTGCGCAACGCCACCGGCACCAGGAACGCCGACCAGCTGCGCCGCGCGAAGCAGGTGCCCTGCGTACTGTACGGCGGCGGCAGTGTCACCCACTTCGCCACCGACGAGGCGGCACTGGGCAAAGTGGTCCACACCCCCGAAGCCTACCGGATCGAGCTCGACCTGGGGGGCCGCAAGGTGATGGCCAAGCTCCAGGAGACCCAGTTCCACCCGGTGTCCGACAAGATCCTCCACGCCGACTTCATCGAACTGGCCGAGGACAAGCCCGCACGTGTGTCGCTGAGCCTGCGCCTCAAGGGGCAGCCCGCCGGTGTGCGCAAGGGCGGTAAACTGAACCAGACCCTCCGCAAGCTGGAAGTGAAGGGCCTGCCCGGTCAGCTCCCCGAGCATCTGGAATACGACGTGGAGCATGTGGAACTGGGCCAGAACGTGCGGGTGCGCGACCTGAAGTTCTCCGGCCTGGAGCTGCTGAACAAGCCCGAGGAAGTGGTGCTGAAGGTGAGCATGCCCAAGAAGGAGGCTGAGGCCGCTCCCGCCGCCGCCGCTGCACCTGCCGCTGGTGCCGCTCCCGCTGCTGCACCTGCCGCCGGGGACGCCAAGAAGCCCGAGGCCAAGCCCGCCGCCAAGAAATAGTGAACCGGCCGCCATGGCCGCACATCCTCCGCCCGGACCCCGCCACAACGGGGTCCGCGTGCATTACAGCCCATGAAGCACCTGATCGTCGGCCTTGGCAACCCCGGCCCGGAGTACGCCGGCACCAGGCATAACGTCGGGTTCGAAGTGCTGGACCACCTGGCCCGCACGTTCGAGGTGCGCTTCGTCCCCGCGCGTTATGCGGACCACACCGAGTTCAGACACAAGGGACGCACCTTCATCCTGCTGAAGCCGCAGACGTTCATGAACCTGAGCGGCAAGGCCGTGCGCTACTGGATGGACCAGGAGGATGTGCCCCTGGAGCGCGTGCTGGTGGTGAGCGATGACCTGGCCCTGCCGTACGGCAAGGTGCGCCTGCGCTCGGGCGGTGGCGCCGGCGGGCACAACGGGCTCGCCCACATCATCGAAGTGCTGGGCACGGAGGCTTTTCCCCGCCTGCGTTTCGGCATCGGCAATGCCTTCCCCAGGGGGCGGCAGAGCGAGTTCGTCCTGGGTCGCTGGAGCGCGGAGGAGGCCGCGGTGCTTCCCGACCGGGTGGAGGTGGCCGCCAAGGCCGTGGTGCAGGTCGGCCTGCTGGGCGTCGCCCAGGCCATGAACCATTTCAATAACCGCTGACCGTCCGGAAGGCGACCTGGCGGCTATCTCAATAATGCTTCTGGAAGCGAGCGAGCGGTATTTCGCGTCCAGGCGGGGCGTGAGAAACGAGCATGGCCGGAAGCGCTGTAGGGTTTTGCACAACGAAGCATGGGCGCGAAAGACCCTGAGCGCGGCCCCAAGGGTGTTTTGAGATAGCCTCTACCTTTGCACCATGCTTTCCAAGAAGATCGAGACCGCCCTCAACGGGCAGATCGCCATCGAGGCCGACAGCAGCCAGGCGTACCTGGCCATGGCCAGCTGGGCCGAGAACCAGGGACTGAGCGGCACGGCGGCCTTCCTGTACCGCCACAGCGACGAGGAGCGCATGCACATGCTCAAGCTGATCCGGTTCGTGAACGAGCGCGGGGGCCGCGCCGTGGTCCCGGCCCTCAAGCGCCCCTCCACGGACTTCAAGAGCATCACCGACATCTTCAGCAGCCTGCTGGAGCATGAGACCCACGTCACGGCCACCATCAACCAAGTGGTGGACACCTGCCTGAAGGAGAAGGATTACACCACGCACAACTTCATGCAGTGGTACGTCAGCGAGCAGATCGAGGAGGAGGCCCTGGCGCGCACGCTCATCGACAAGCTGAACCTGATCGGCAACGACAAGGGCGGACTTTACCTCTTCGACCGCGACCTGGAGGGCTTGGTGGCCCCGGGCCAGGGCGGCAAAGGCGGGGCCTGAGCCCCGGCGCGATCACCAGCGCCACAGCCCGGCCATCCGGAGCTTCTCTTCCAATCCCTCGCGGCGAAGGCGTGCACCGAGCTCCTGTTCGGTGAAAGCACGCGGCAGGGTGGGCGCGTCGGCCAGTTGCAGCAGCAGCATCCCCACGAAGCGCACGTTGTTCACCATGTCCATGGGGTCCACCAGGTGCACGTCGTCGCAGCTGCTGTGGTAACAGCCGTACACGTGCCCGCCCAGGTCGCATAGCGGGTTGATCACCGGTACGCCCGCCAGCAGGAAGGGTTGGTGATCGCTGTGCAGCCAGGCCCCCTCGCGAAGCGTTCCCCGGAAGGCTGTGTCCACCGCCTGGATCGGCCGCATCATGGAATCCACCGTGGTGGCCCACCCCGCGGGCCCGACCACGCCGAAGCCGAACGGGTCGCCGGTCATGTCCAGGTTGATCATGCACCGCACCCGGGCCAGCTCGCCGGTGGACCGCAGATCGGAAACCATGGCCTCGGAACCCAGCAGGCCCTGCTCCTCGCCCATGAAAAGCACGAAGCGCAGGGTGCGCCGCGGGCGATGTCCGCTGGCCACCACGGCGCGGGCCATGTCCACGATGGAGAACGCGCCCAGGCCGTTGTCGGTGGCGCCCGTGGCCAGGTCCCAGCTGTCCAGGTGCCCGCCCACCAGCACCATCTCGTGCGCCAGGTCGGTGCCGGGGACCTCGGCCACCACGTTGCGGGCCTGCACGCTGCCCGTGCGGTTGGTCATGCGCAGGGCCATGCGCAGCGGGGCGCCGGAGCGCAGGCGCTCGCGGATGCGCAGGCCATCCTCCGAGGCGATGCATGCCGCCGGCACCGGGATGGGCGCCCCATCGATCGAGGCCGTGCCGGTGAGCAGCACCCCGCCCTCCACGTTGTTCACGAACACGATGCCGATGGCCCCGTGGCGGATCGCCAGCGCGGCCTTCTCGCTGCGGTGCAGGTTGCCCGTGCCCTCCGGGGCGTCCACCAGCCCGATGTTCATCAGCACCACCCGACCGGCCACACGCTCCTGGAGGCGGGTGAACTGCTCGGCCAGTCCGTTGCCCAGGTCCAGGAGCTCGCCCTCCACCGCGGCACTGTCCGGGGTCTGGGCCAGGGCCACGGCCGCCAGGTGCTCCGTGCCTTCGCCATCACTGAGGCGCAGCATCACGCTGCCGCGCGACCAAGCGGTGGCGGCGAAGGGGTGATAGGACAGCCGGGGCGTACCGCACAGGCGGAGCAGACTGTCGGCCACCTCTTCGGCGCGAACCCCCTGCGGGCTGCCCGTGAGCCGGTGACCGATGTGCGCACTGCTCCAAGTGAGCCACTCGAAGCCCCTGGCGTTCTCCCGGGCCTCGACCTCGAAACGCTTCAGCATGTCGAGCTGACCGTGAACACCCGGGTGTGAACAGATGCCCAGGATCAGCGCCGCCGCCGCCAGGGATCGGCATCTACTTTGCCCGCTGTTGGGGAAGACCATGGCCATTGTGGACCGGGCGGGCAAAAGTAGCCCGCACAAGCCGCCTGCACGGATGTGGCGGGTGCTGGCGCTCGCCCTGGCATGGCCGGCCCTGGCGGCAGCCCCGCCCCAGGTGGACACCGAGAAGGACACCTCGGCCATCGTGCAGGCCAGCTACATCTACAACATCGCCAAGCTGGTGGAGTGGAAGGACCCGGCGATGAGCTCCGGCACCTTCGTGATCGGGGTGATCGGGGGGTCCAACCTGTACCAGGAACTGATCAAGAAGTACAGTACCAAGGCCATCGGCAAGCAGCCGATCGAGGTGCGGAAGCTGCCCCGATCGACCGACGTGGCCCGGTGCCACATCCTTTTCGTGGGTCGCTCGGACCTGGCGTTGATGCCGGAGATCTACCGCAACCTGGCCGGCAAGCCCACCCTGATCGTCACCGAGTACGCCGACGCGCTGGAGGACGGTGCGGTGGCCAACTTCGTGAAGGTGGCCAACACCCTGAAGTACGAACTGAGCGTGGCCAACGCCCGCAAGCACAAATTGGAAGTGGCGCTCACCCTCAAACAACTGGCCCACCGGGTGGTGGAATGACATGAGCGGCCGCCTCCATACCGCGTTGCTCCTGCTCGCCCTGGCGACCACCGGCCGGGCCCAGTCGGACCTGCTGAGCGAAGCCCTGCGCAAGTACCAGGCCGGCGCCCTCAACGAGGCCCGGGCGCTCGTGGACGAGGCCGTGCTGGAGCCGGCCCACCAGCGCGACCCGGAGGCGTGGCTGCTGCGCGGATTCATCCTCAAGGACCTGTACAAGGCCGGCAGCGGCACCCCAAAGGGGGAGGCCGACCGCGACAGCGCGCTATTGAGCCTGGACCGCTGCCTGACCTTCGACAGCACCGGCCTCTACGCCGAGAACGCCGGACAGGCCCACGAATTCCTGGCCAAGACCTATTACAACGATGCAGCCCGGGCCCTCAATGAGCTCAAGCCCGACGAGGCCGTGGTGTACCACGGCAAGTACAGGGCCGCCATCGGTCGCCGGGGCGCGCCGCCGGACAGCACGGCGCGGAACGTGGAGTTCCACAATGCGCTCGGCACGGTCTACACCAAGCTCTACAACCAGGACCGCGAACAGCTGCAGTGGTACGACAAGGCCGTGGCCACCTACCGGCATGTGCTGCAGCTTGACACCGGCAACTACGGCGCCAACTACAACCTGGCCACCCTGTACTACAACCGCGGGGTGTACAACATCCAGCGCGTGGGTGCCGAGAACGACATACCCAGCCTGCAGAGCATCCAGGAAGTGAGCCGCGAGTTCTTCCTCCAGGCATTGCCGTACATGCTGAAGGCCTTCGCCATGAACCCCGGGCGCCGGGAAACACTGCTCGGGCTGGAAGGCATCTACTACAGTCTGCAGGACGCCGAGCGGTCCGAGCACTACCGAAAACTGTTCGAGGAGCTGGGTCCGCAGGAGGACCGCTGATCGCCATGGCCCGGCTGCGCATGACCATCGGCAGGAAGATCGGGATGGGCTTCGGCCTGTTCATCTTCTTCGCCGCCCTGGTGCTGCTGCTCACCAACCGCACCCTGGAGCGCAGCCGCCAGATCAACGACGAGATCAACCAGGTGTACAGCCCCAGCGTGGATGCCCTGGTGCGCCTGCGCAACCTGGTGGTGAACGCCCACATGCTGATCAAGCACTGGGCCCTGGTCGAAAGCCGGCCGGATGCGCGCGAAAAGACCGCCCTGGTGGAGGTCACCGGCGAGGAGCTGCCGGCCCTGCTCGATCGCATCGACACCCTCTCCTCCAGTTGGGACCGCGAGGAGATGGAGCTCGCCAACCGGGTGTTCGGGGAGATGGACGCCATGTTCCTGCTGCATACCCGCATCAAGGAGATGCTGCCGGACATGGAGAGCTACAGCGATCCCCTCGTCTTCCTGGAACGCAACGACCTGGCCGAGGAAGGAGGGCCGCTGGACGAACAGACCGACAAGGTGCTGGCCGACCTGGACGTGCTGCTGGCCATGCAGGAGAGCAAGCGGCGGCAGCTCAGCGGCGGCATGGTGCGCAGCTTCGGCTCCCTGAAGTTCTTCGTGCTCTACCTGGGCATGGGGCTCATCGCCGTCGGCCTCATCGTGGCGGTGGTCATCATCCGGGGCATCGTGGGGCCCGTGCAACGCCTGCGCACCGTGCTGCTGGGCCTGGGGCGCGGCGTGTTCCCGCGCGGCCGGATCCGCACCGGCAACGACGAGATCGGCGAGATGACCAGCGCCCTGCTGGGGCTCATCGAGGGCCTTAAACGCACCACCGATTTCAGCCATGCGGTGGCCGCCGGGGATTTCGACGCGGAGTACAAGCCCCTGAGCGATGAGGACGTGCTGGGCCACGCCCTGTTGAAGATGCGCGCCGAGCTCGGTCAGCGTGAGCGGGTCCTGGAACAGAAGGTGCGCGAACGCACCGAGGAGGTGGTGCGCCAGAAGGAGGAGGTGGAACGCCAAAGCCGCAAGGTGGTCGAACTGTACAAGAACGTCACCGACAGCATCCGCTACGCCAAACGCCTGCAGGAGTCCATCCTCCCACCCGAGCGCAAGATCCGCGAACTGCTGCCGCGCTCCTTCGTCTTTTACCGGCCCAAGGACATCGTCTCGGGCGACTTCTACTGGTTCGAGCAGGTGGGGTCGCGAACGGTGTTCGCGGCGGTGGACTGCACCGGGCACGGCGTGCCCGGTGCGTTCATGAGCCTGGTGGGCCACAACGGACTGAACCAGGCGGTACGCGAGAGCGACGACCTTCGGCCCAGCACCATCCTGCGCAATCTCAACCGCATCGCCTTCGACGCCCTGCACAAGGACCGCGACCAGAACATCGTGCGCGACGGCATGGACATGGCCCTGTGCGTTTACGACCCCGCCACCCGGTCCCTGGAGTATGCCGGGGCCAACTGCCCGCTATACCTGGTGCGCGACCGTGAGGTCATCCAATACACGCCCAACAAGACACCGATCGGCGGGTTCGAGCTGCATGGTCAGCCCTTCACCGACCACCACATCCAGCTGCGGGAGGGCGACGGGGTGTATATCTTCAGCGATGGGTATGCCGACCAGTTCGGCGGGCCCAAGGGCAAGAAGTTCCTCTACAGGCGCTTCCGCGAGTTGCTGGTGGCCATCAGCAACGAACCCCTCGAGGCGCAGCGAAGGGCCTTGCTGGAGGCCTTCATGGACTGGAAGGGCGCCCACGAACAAGTGGACGACATCCTGGTGATCGGGATGCGCGCCTGAACAACAGCGCCGTTCTCCGCCCGCCCCGGTCGGAGGACCGGGCGATGCGCTGCGCGAACACCGACGGGGCACGGCTCTCCGGGTCACCCTTAGGTGTCCCAGATCGGCATGTCCGAGGTGGTGTTGTTCAGCGGGTTCATGCACATCACGGGGATCATCGGATCGTTGGTGATGATCTCCTGCTCGTTGGGCACGCCCAGCACGCCGAACAGGCTGTTCTGCAGCGTGTTCACGATGGCGATCAGGTCCGCATCCACACGCACGGCCTGCCGGATCACACCCTTGACGAAATCGCCGCTGTCCTCCTCGAGAATGTGCGCCTCGTGCTCGATGCCGCGTTCGCCCAGGAATTGACCGGCGAACTTGATGTGGTTGTGCAGCTGGTTCTGCAGGAACTCATCGCTCTCGCGCGGCACCACCACGTGCACCTTGCTCTTGAAGTACCTGGCCATGTCGGCCACCAAGCTCAGCTTGTGGCGGCTCTCCTTGTGCAGGTCCAGCGGCACCACGATGTCCCTGTATCCGTTCGCTCGGATGTTGCGCTCCTGCACCACGATGAAGGGTACTCGGCTGTTGGTGATCACCCGCAGCGCCCGGCTGCCGGTGATGAACTGCATGCCCCGCATGCCGTGGGTGCCCATGATGATCATGACGGCACCGATCTCCGCGGCGGCCTCCCCGATGTCCTCATACACACTGCCCACCCGCACCAGGGTGTCCACCTTGATGTCCTTGGCGGTCGCGGCCATGCGCTTGGCCTCCCTGTCCAGCTTGGTGCGGGCCTCCTCCACTTGGGCGGGTTTGTCCACGATGTGCAGCAGCGTGACCCCCGCATCAACGCGTTCGGCCAGCTTGGTGGCATGGTTCATGGCACAATCGGCCACCTTGGTGAAATCCGTTGGGACCAGGATCGTCTTGCGCTTGCTCATCGGCGCGTTCGCAGGTTAGGGGGCCCAAGATAGGCGACGCCACGCATCGGTACTTTACCCCGGACGCGGGAGGTGTACCACGTTCTGCACACCACCGGCCATCCTCATTCCCGGATGAAGCGCAGGGTCGCTGTCCGCCGGTCGTCGCGGATGCGCAGCAGGTAGGGGCCCGGGGCCAGGTCGCGCACGTCCACCCGGCCGGAACGCTGGTCCATGCGGTACGACCCCCAGGACCGGCCTTGCGCATCGAGCACCTCCGCGGTGAAAGGGCCGGAGCCATCCTCGATGCGCACCTGCAGTTCGGTGTGGCATGGATTGGGCGCCAGCCCGCCCACCAACGCCCCCGCTTCGCCGAGGCCGACCAGTGGGATCAGGTCCACAGGCAGGCATGCGGAGAGCACACAGGTGTCGGGCGCGAGCGCTCCATCGACCGTCACGGTCAGGCACACGTCGTACTGGCCCGGCGCGGCATAGACGTGAATGGGCGCCTGGTCCGTGCTGCTGCTTCCGTCACCGAAGTCCCACAGCAGCGCGGGCAGGGCGCCGGAGGTCACCGAGGTGTTGACAAAGGCCACCGCGTTCCCGTTCACCGTATGGCTGAAATCGGGCTGGAGCACCTGTTCGCAGGGAATGGTGTCGGGACCGAAATACACCCAGTTGCACGTTTGTACCGGACAGCTGTCCTGCTGCACCTGGTCGAAGAACCAGGCGGTCATGCACACCGCGTAGGGGCCGTTGCCGGCGAAGGTGTGGGATACCGTCATGCCCGACCCCGTGGTGCCGTCGCCGAAATCCCAGGCGATGCTGGTGACCATGGCCGTGAGGACGGTCTCCAAGGTGAAGGCGAAGGTGCCGCTGTCGAAACTGCCCGTGAAATCCACCACGGCGGAATCGCAGACCATGGGTGGCTGGCCGCTGTTCTCCACCAGCACGCAGCCCGTGGCCGTGCAGGGGAGGCCCTGTTGGTCCAGGACGTCCACGCTCACACACACCAGGTAGGTCCCCGGGGCTGTGAAATAGTACGCCAGGGTGCTGCCCGAGCCGGCCGGCCCCAGCCCGTCGCCCGCATCCCATTGCTGGCCGTAAACGGCCTGGGCACCGAGCACGGTGGCCACGAAACTCCACGCGTTCGCGCCGGTGTGCGTGGCCTGCACCTCCACGGTGACGCCACCACCGCACGGCTGGGCCTGTGCCACGGTCAGGGCGAGGCCCAGCAGCCCGGCAAGGGTGCTCAGCAGGCGATGGCGGGAGGTGTGTCCCAGGTGCTTCATCGGGGTCGGCCGGAAAGATCGACGCACAAACGCACTTGTCCACCCCAGCGTGTCGGCAGGGCCTGCACGGCACCCTGGCCCGCCACCACACCAAGCCCGGAATGGAAGACCGGACCGGCCGTGATACGCCAGTGCTCCGTGAGCTGGAAGCCCGCGTCCAGGCCCAGTTGGGCGGCGAGCAGCCCGAAGGAACGATCGGAATCCCTGACCCGCTCGGTGCGATGCAGCACCAGGCCGCTCTCGCTCACCTCCTCCCGGAACAGATAGCCATCGCGCATGCGTTGCCATTCGACGGCCAGGCCGACGTGCGCGCCGAAGGCCCAGCGGCGCACACTGCGCTCCCAGCCCAGCAGCAGGGGCGACCGCCAGGTGGACGACCTTCCGGTGATGGCCGTGGTGCCGGTACGTTCCTGCACCGATTGCACGGTATCGCTCAGCGTGGACAGCACCGCGTTGTCGAACACCACGATGGTGGTGTTCACCTGGGTGGACAACAGCCGGTCGTGCTCGAGGTGCTCCTTCATGGCCCGCCCTCCGGCATGCTCAAGGCCCAGCCCCATCCAGAAGCCCGAGCGCCAGCGACGTCCCGCCCAAAGGCCGAAATGCCATTCCGCCGCGTGGTCCTCCAGCGTGGACCGGGCATACACCAGCTCGGGGTCGCTGCCCTGCCAGCGGCGGGTGCGGTCATGGCCGGCCGCCACCACGGCGAGCCACCATTCCCCGTGCGGCAGCAGATAGCCGGTGGGCGCGGTCCCGGCCTGCGGTCCGGCCGCGCTCAACGCCCGGGCGTAGGTGCAGCGCCTCCGGTCCATCCGTTGCGGGTCCAGGTCGTCGAGCCGTTCCTTAAGCATCACCGTTCCGTTCCAGGTGCTGCCCGAGGGGATGCCGAGGGTGCCGCGCTGCTCAGCACCCGGCACCTTGGCGGTCGGTCCCGGAGCGGCCTCCTGCGCTGCGGTGCTTCCGGCCCGGACCCGGGTCGCTGCCGTGCTTTCGCGGGCCATTCCGGGGGATACAGGGAGTGTGGCGGTCGGTGTCGTCGCTTGCGCAGCGCTTCCCGGCCCCGCCTGGGGGCGGGTCGGTACGGTCGATGGCGCGACGTCCAGCGGCGTGGTACGGTCGATGGCAGGCCGGGGAGGCGGGAGGGTGGAAGTTGCAGTTGGTCCGGTGGGGGAGGGGCCTTGTCCGTCCGTGGTACCGCCGGGCGATGTGCCCAACGCCCACCACAAGGCGGCCCCTACCGCCGGCACGGCCAGGAGGACCGCCCAGCGCTTCCGCCGCCAGGCGAAGAGCTTGCGCCGCCGCTCCGAGCGTTGCCGCACCACGCCCTCCCACACGGCGGCGGGGGGCTCCACCTCGGCGGCCGAAAGGCCGCGTCGGAAGACCTCATCGATCGGATGCCTTTCCCTCATGGGCGGTCAGTTGTATGGCTTGGAAACGCTCCTGCAGCATGCGCCGTGCCTTGGCCAGCTGGCTGCGCGAGGTGCTCTCCCCGCAGCCCAGCAGGGCGGCTATTTCCGCATGGTCGTACCCCTCGATGGCGAACAGGTTGAAAACGGTGCGGTAACCGTCCGGCAGACCGGCCACCAGGGCCAGCAGTTCCTGCTCGCCCAATTCGGCCAATGCGGTCGCCGCCACCGGGTCCTCCGGCAGTTTTTCCAAGCCGAAACGCTCTTGTTGGAACGCTTTGCGGCGATAGTGGTTGATGGCCGTGTGGACCATGATGCGGCGGACCCACCCTTCCAAAGAGCCGTCCTGCCGGAAGCTGCCGAGCTTGTCGAAGACCCGTACGAAGCCCTCCTGCATCATGTCCTGCGCCTCCAGTTCGTGCCGGGCATAACGAAGGCACACGGCGTACATGCGCCGTGCATACCGCCGGTAAAGGGCTTCCTGGCAACGACGGTCCTCGCGCAGGCAGCCCTCCACCAGCTCGCGCTCGGTGAGCTCACGCACCGGTGGGTGGTTTCCGTAGCCGTTGACGCTTCCCGTGCCGCTGGCGCTGCCTGGGGTCGGCCAACGGCGCGCAAAGCATCCGAAAGGTACTGAACATCAGAAGCTTCTTGGGATCATTATCCGTACAACAAACGGTGACAAACGACTGCTGTCGCATACAAATGATGACTTACCGAGTTCCGGGACACGACGGGTGAAGGTTTGCATCGGCTTCGACGGAAAGCCGACCTGGAACGAACACACAAACCCTCAAACACACCTGAGACCATGAACACGATGAAGAACCTTGTGCAGCTGATCGGCAACCTGGGCAACGACCCGGAAGTGAAGGAGGTGAGCGGCGGGCGCCGCATGGCCCGCATGAGCGTGGCCACCAGCGAGAGCTACACCAACAAGAGCGGGGAGCGCATCACCGACACCCAGTGGCACACGGTGGTGGCCTGGGGCGCACAGGCCGACCAGGTGGGCCAGTTGTTGCACAAGGGCAGCCGCGTGGCCCTGCAAGGCAAGCTCACGCACCGCAGCTACGAAGGCAAGGACGGCCAGAAACGCTACATCACCGAGGTGGTGCTGAGCGAGTTCCAAGTGGTGAACAAGAACGAAGCCCTCGTGGAGGCCGCCGCCTGATCCCCCAACAGACCCCAACACCCCCAACATCATGAACACCCTGAAGAACAAAGTGCAGTTGATCGGCCATCTCGGTTACGATCCAGAGGTGCGGGAGATCGCTCCCGGACGCAAAGTGGCCCGGGTGAGCCTGGCCACCCACAGCAGCCACCGCAACGCCAACGGCGACCGTGTGAGCAGCACCCAGTGGCACACCCTGGTGGCCTGGGGCCGCACCGCCGAAATGGTGGAGCGCATGCTGCGCAAGGGCATGCAGGTGGCCGTGGAGGGCAAGCTCCAGCACCGCAGCTACGACGGCAAGGACGGGCAGAAGCGGCAGGTGAGCGAGGTCGTGATGCACGACTTCCAGCTGCTCACCGCCGCCGCCAAGGCCGCGTAGGCGGACAGCGATCCGGAGAAGGGGCCGTTCCGCAAGGGGCGGCCCCTTTGCTTGATACCCCCCGGAACCAGAGAGGGGCCACCCCCCGGCAGCCCCTCCCCATCGTCCACAGGACCCCCGTCCTGTACCCGGTCGCGATCAGCGGGCCGCGGTGACGTCCGCGGTCGGCACGGTCACCAGGGTGTGGTCGTAGTGCACCTTCATCAGGCCGCTGCCCTTGGTGAAGGTGATGTGCCCCACCGGGGAGGCGAAGGCCAGGTCGTTGGACGGGCTTTGCGGCATCAGCTCCACGGTGAAGCGCACATCGCGGTCGTGCTCGTCCTTGAACTTCGGGAAGGCGTGGAGGGTGTTGACCTCCACGACCTTGGTGATGTAGCCGTCCTGGCGGAAGCGAAGGCGCAGCTGGCTGTCGGCCTCGACGGTCAGTTTGAAGCCGCCTTGGCCGTTCACCACCATGCTGTCGAGGCGACCATCGGCGTGTTCCACCAGCACCACGGTGCGGCGGGCACCGCCATCCAGGGTCTCGATCTTGCCGTGGAAGGTGACCTGCTTGCTGGCGAAGAGGCATCCGGCGGCGAGCAGGGCGATGGCGGTGGCGAGGAGGTGGCGGGCGTTCATGGGGCGGTGTCGTTGGCGTTCGATGGGGCAAAACTGCCGTGGCACCGGGCCCTGCCATAGGGAGGATGAGCAAGTGGCGGGCGGGGCATAGCAAGTGGTGGCACCCCCTCCCCGGGGCCCCTCCCGGCGATGCCACTTGGCCGATGCTGCGCCGCCGATTACCTTTGCGCTCCGTTTTCCAACGGAGACCTTCCCTGGTAGCTCAGCTGGTTAGAGCACATGACTGTTAATCATGGGGTCGCTGGTTCAAGTCCAGCCCGGGGAGCAGAAGAGGCCGCGGTGAGCGGCCTCCTTCATTTCAAGCACCGCGGCGTACCGACCCTGTGGTAAGGCCGTGCGCGAGAACCACCCCGACCCCACTCCCATGCAGCTTGTGACCGTTGGCACCGTGGCCTTTGACCGCATCGAGACCCCCTTCGGCGTGGCCGAGAAGACCGCGGGTGGGGCAGCCACCTACATCTCCCTGGCGGCCAGCATCTTTCTGGATAAGATCGGGTTGGTGAGCGTGGTGGGGGACGACTTCCCTGTCCCGGTGATGGACGACCTGCGCCGGCGCGGGGTGGACCTCGCGGGCCTGGAGGTGCTGCCGGGCAAGGAGAGCTTCTTCTGGGCCGGCCGCTACCACTACGACATGAACAGCCGCGACACGCTGGAGACCCGGCTGAACGTGCTGCTGGACCTGGACCCCAAGCTGCCCACCGCCTTCACCCATGCCCCCTACGTGATGCTGGGCAACCTGGACCCCAAGGTGCAGGCCAAGGTGTTGGATCAGATGGCCGAACGACCGGCCCTGGTGGTGATGGACACCATGAACTTTTGGATGGACAGCGCCCTGGAGGAGCTCAAACAGGTGATCCGGCGGGTGGACATCCTGGCCATCAACGACGCCGAGGCCCGCCAGTTGAGCGGGGAGCACAGCCTGGTGAAGGCCGCCGGCAAGATCCTGGGCATGGGCCCCAAGTACCTGGTGGTGAAGAAGGGGGAGCACGGCGCCCTGCTCTTTGGTCCCGACCGCGTGTTCTTCGCGCCCGCACTGCCGCTGGAGGATGTGGTGGACCCCACCGGTGCCGGCGACACCTTCGCCGGGGGCTTCATCGGCTACCTGGCCCGCACACAGGACCACAGCTTCGACAACCTCAAGCGCGCCATCATCGTGGGCAGCGCACTGGCCAGTTTCACCTGCGAGAAGTTCGGCATCGAACGCCTGGCGGAGGTCACCCGCGAGGACATCGACCGGCGCGTGCAGCAGTTCGTGGAACTGGTGGACTTCGATATCGAGCTGGTGGAGGAATAAGGGCTTTCCTCTAGCCCAGCCGCCCGGCCACCGCGTCCCAGTTCACCAGGTTCCACCAGGCGGCGACGTACTCGTTGCGCTTGTTCTGGTACTTGAGGTAGTAGGCGTGCTCCCAGACGTCGAGCCCGAGCAGCGGCCGGCCCTTCAGTTCGCTCACCTCCATCAGGGGGTTGTCCTGGTTGGGCGTGCTGCCGATGGTAAGGTTGCCCTCATGCACCACCAACCAGGCCCAACCGCTGCCGAACCGGCTCATGGCCGCCCCGGTGAAGACCTCCTTGAACTTGTCGAACGAGCCGAATGCCCCGTTGAGGGCATCGCCCACCTTGCCCAGGGGGGTGCCGCCCTTGCCAGGCGCCATGCTGCTCCAGAACAGGTCGTGGTTCCAGGCACCTCCGGCATTGTTGCGCAGCTTGGTGCTCACCGCGCCGATGGTGCCGAAAAGCTGCTCGGCGCTGGTGGCAGGCACGGCCTCGGCGGCCAGGGCCTCGTTGGCGTTCTTCACATAGGCCGCATGGTGTTTGCCATAGTGGACCTGCATGGTGAGCGTGTCGATGTGGGGCTCCAGCGCTTCGAAGGGGTAGGGGAGGGGGGCCTGCTCGAAACGGAGCCCCTCCCCGCCGGGGGCGGCGGTCGATGAGGCGGCGCGCAGGATGGAGGGGGCCAGGGCCATGCCCGCGGCGGCTTGCAGCGAGCGCGAGAGGAAATGTTTGCGGTCCATGTGCGAAAGATACTTCCCCCGGCAAGCGGGGCGTTGATCGGCCCTTGTCGGCAAGAACCGCGCCGGACCGCGACCGTGAGCCTCAGCTCACCGGCGCGAAGCCCAGGAGCAACTGACCCTTCTCCACCGCCCGGCCCTGCACGGCATGCACCTGGGCCACCACCGCATCGCCGGGCGCCTTGATCACGTTCTCCATCTTCATGGCCTCCAACACCAGCAGGGCATCGTTCTTCTTCACCACGTCGCCCGCCTTCACGAGCACGTTGAGGACCAGCCCGGGCATCGGCGCCTTGAGGTCGGGGACCACGCCGCCGCGCGCCTTGTCCAGCCCCAGGGCATGCACCAGGCGGGCGCGCTCATCCTCCATGCGCACCGTGTACAGCTTGCCGCCGATGCGCAGTTTCAACGTGCCCGCGGCGCGATCCTCCTTCACCACCGTGGCTCGCACCGAACGGCCGTCCACCAGCACACTGAAGGATCCCCTGCCGGCGGCGGCGACATCCAGCTGTTGAACACCCTCGGGCACCCAGGGGCCGTCCGGCAGCCGGCGTTCCAGCACCAGCGGAGCGGCGCCCTGGTTGATGTGGGCGTAGAGTTTGCGCGCCATGGACGGCGAAAATAGGTGGTGGCGCGGCAGCGCACGGTCAGGCGCCCTCGCCGAGCTGCTCATAAACCTCGTCCGCCGGCAGGTCGGGTTGCTCGCGCGCGGCCACGGCCAGGCGGTCGCACAGCTCGTTCTGCGGGTGCCCGTTGTGGCCGCGTATCCAATGGAACCGCACCCGGTGCTGGCGGTACACCTTCAGGAAACGCCGCCAGAGATCGGGGTTCTTGCGCTTGGCAAAGCCCTTCTTCTCCCAGTCGAACACCCAGCCCTTCTCCACGCTGTCCACCACATACTTGCTGTCGCTCACCACGGTCACCTCCGTGCCCGGCCGCTTGAGCGCCTCCAGCCCGGCGATCACCGCAAGCAGTTCCATGCGGTTGTTGGTGGTGAGCCGGTAACCGCCCCAGAGCTCACGGCGGTGCGGACCGCTCTCCAGCACCACGCCGTAGCCCCCGGGACCGGGATTGCCGCTGGCTGCGCCATCCGAATAGAGCGTCACGCTCATGCCCCGGGGAACAGGTAGGTGATGTTGCCGGTGAAGAGCTTGACGCTGATGGCCAACAGGATGACCCCGAAGGCCTTGCGGATGACGATGAGGCCCACACGACCGAGCATCCGCTCGATGCGGTTGGTGAGAAAGAGCACCAGCAGCACGGGCACCATGTTAAGCACGATGGCCGCCAGGATGTTCACCGATGCGTATTCGGCACGCAGCGACAGGATGGTGGTGATGGTGCCCGCACCCGCGATCACCGGGAAGGCCAGCGGCACGATGCTGTACACCTTGGGGTCGTCGCTGGGAAGGCCCGGGGCGGAGGTGTCCTCCTTGAAAAGCCGGATGCCGAGGGTCATCTCCAGGGCGATGAAGAACAGCACCAGTGCGCCCGCCACGGCGAAGGAGCGCACATCCACCCCCACGACCTCCAGGATGCGCTCGCCCACAAAGAGGAAGGTGACCATGATGCCCAGGCTGACCAGGGTGGCGCGCAGGGGGTAGATGCGCCCGGCCTTCTGCCGCACCTGCAGGATGAGCGGAATGCCGCCCACGATATCGATGACCGCGAAGAGCACCAAAAAGGCCTTGCCGACCTGTGCGAGATCGAACTGCATGGCGCAAAGGAACGGCGGCCGGCACCATGGCCTGCGGGGGCGTGCGTTGGTGCCCGAAGGCGGAGGTCCTTCCTACCGGCCCAGGGTCAGGGCCACCCGCTCCACCACCGGGGGATAGTGGGCGTGCTCCAGGGCCAGCACCCGCGCGGCCAGCGTCCCGGGTGTGTCGGTGGGCAGCACCGGGCAGCGGGCTTGGAAAAGGTGCTCCCCCTCGTCGTAGCGCTCGTTCACCCGGTGGATGGTGATGCCGCTCTCGTTGTCCCCGGCCGCCAGCACCGCCGCATGCACGTGGTGGCCCCACATGCCCTTGCCGCCGTGCCGGGGCAGCAGGGCCGGGTGGATGTTGAGGACCCGGTCCGGGAAGGCCCGCAGCAGTTCCACCGGGACCAGGCGCAGGAAGCCCGCCAGCACCACCAGGTCCACCTTCTGGGCCTGCAGTTCGCGCAGCAGGGTGCCGTCCCGCAGCTGCACCGCCGTGAACCGGTAGGCCGGCACCCCCAGGTCCCAGGCCCGTGCGAACACGCCGGCCTGCGGGCGGTCGCCGGCCACCAGCACCACCCCGGCCACGGCCGACCCCCGGAAGTGCTCGATGAGCCTTTGGGCATTGCTGCCGCCGCCGGAGGCCAGGATGGCGATGCGTACCACGGGACGAAGGTGCATACAACCGCCGGCACCCCGTTCACCACCAGGACGGCCCGTATTCCCCATCCCGAAGGAGGCCACACCGAAAAAGTGTTTCCTTTGCAGCCTCATCAACTAAACGACACTGTCATGTCGGACATCAAATCCAGGGTCATCGCGATCATCGTGGACAAGCTCGGGGTGGACCAGGGCGAGGTCACCATGGAGGCGAGCTTCACCAACGACCTTGGCGCTGACAGCCTCGATACCGTCGAGCTCATCATGGAGTTCGAGAAAGAGTTCAACATCGCCATCCCCGACGACCAGGCCGAGAAGATCCAGACCGTGGGTCAGGCCGTGGACTACGTGGAGAAGAACGCGAAGTAAGCCCGGGCCCGTAGGGCTCCTCCCATGCAGCTCAGACGCGTTGTAGCGACCGGTCTGGGCGCGCTCACCCCCATCGGCAACACGCTTGCCGCCTACTGGGAGGGGTTGGTGAGCGGCCGCAGCGGGGCTGCGCCCATCACGCGCTTCGATGCCTCGAAGTTCAAGACCCGCTTCGCGTGCGAGGTCAAGGGCTTCGATCCCGAGGCCTTCATGGACCGCAAGGAGGCCCGCAAGACCGACCCCTACGCGCAGTTCGCCCTGGTGTGCGCCGAAGAGGCCCTCACCGACAGCGGCCTGCTGACGGACGCACTGGACCGCGACCGGGTGGGGGTGATCTGGGGCAGCGGCATCGGCGGGCTCAAGACCTTCCAGGATGAGTGCGTCGGCTTCGCCAAGGGCGACGGCACCCCGCGCTTCAACCCGTTCTTCATCCCCAAGATGATCGCCGACAGCGCGGCGGGGCTCATCAGCATGAAGCACAACCTGCGCGGCCCCAGCTACGTGACCGCCAGCGCGTGCGCCAGCAGCAACAACGCCCTGATCGACGCCTTCAACGCCATCCGTCTGGGCCTGTGCCCGGCCGTGGTCACCGGCGGCAGCGAGGCGGCGATCTATGAGGCGGGTGTGGGCGGCTTCAACGCTCTGCACGCCATGAGCACCCGCAACGAGGACCCGGCCACGGCCTCGCGGCCCTACGACAAGGACCGCGACGGCTTCGTGCTGGGGGAGGGCGGTGCGGCCATCGTGCTGGAGGACTTGGAGCACGCCCTGGCCCGTGGTGCCAGGATCTACGCCGAGGTCATCGGTGGTGGCATGAGCAGCGACGCCTACCACATCACCGCACCGCACCCCGAAGGCCTGGGTGCGGAACTGTGCATGAAGTTCGCCTTACGCGACGCCGGGATCACCCCCGCCGACATCGACTACATCAACACCCACGGGACCAGCACCCCCATCGGCGATCCGCAGGAGGTGAAGGCCATCCAGCGGCTGTTCGGGGAACAGGCCTACAAGCTGAACATCAGCGCCACCAAGAGCATGACCGGCCACCTGCTCGGCGGCGCGGGCGCCGTGGAGGGCGTGGCCGCCATCATGGCCGTGCACACCGATACGGTGCCGCCCACGATCAACCACTTCACGGACGATCCCGAGATCGACCCCGGATTGAACTTCACGTTCAACAAGGCGCAGCAGCGCACGGTGAACGCCGCCATGAGCAACACCTTCGGCTTCGGCGGCCACAACACGGCGGTGATCTTCCGCAAGTACCGCTAGGTCCACTTGATCCGCTCGCTCCTGCTCCGTGCGCGCTCCTCCTCCGAGGACAGGCGCATCCTGGCCTGGGTGAAGCGCTCCTTCGGCATACGCCCGGCCGACCTGGCCCTTTACAAGCAGGCCCTGCGGCACAGCAGCGCGGTGCCCGACGACCGTCCGGACCTGCCGGACAACGAGCGCCTGGAGTTCCTGGGCGATGCCATCCTGGACGCCGTGGTGGGGAGCCTCCTGTTCGAGCGCTATCCCAAGGAGGGCGAGGGTTTCCTCACCCGCATGCGCAGCAAGCTGGTGAGCCGCCAGCAGCTCAGTGAGCTGGCCCGGCGGGTGGACATCGTACAGGTGATGGAAAGCAACGTCACCCGCGGGCATGAGACCAGCGTGCCCGGCAACGCCCTGGAGGCCACCTTCGGCGCCATTTACCTGGAGCAGGGGTTCGAGCGTGCCCGCAAGGCCATCGTGAAGCTGATCATCAGCCAGTACGACCTGCGCGAGCTGGAGAAAGAGGACCGCGACAACAAGAGCCGCCTGCTGGAGTGGGGCCAGAAACACCGCCGGCGGATCGATTTCCACATCACCGAGGAGGGTGGTCGGGGCGGTCGGGGTAAGACCTACCTGTGCGAGGCCAAGGTGGATGGCGAGGTGCGGGGCACGGGGCGTGGGCCCAGCAAGAAGAAAGCCGAGCAGGAGGCCGCCGACGCGGCCTTCCGCGCCATGGAGAAGCGCCGCGGCAGTGGCCGGGGCCGGGCACGCCGAACGCGGGACCGCAACGCCGGGCAGGACCCCCCGCAGGCCGCGTGAACCGCCCCGCGAGCAACAGCGGCCGGTGCAAAGGCCGAATGACGTCCGGAACGCCCGCCCCCTCGCGGTGAACCTACCTTTGGCGGCCATGGCCAAGACCACGCGTATACGCCTCGACGTGGAGCCCGATCCCGAAGTGCATGTGATCGGGATCAGCAGCCATGTGAACGACTACCGGCTCTGCTGGGCCCTGAACCTGAGCCTGGGCATCGCCCTGGCCCGACGCGACCGCGACATCCTGGACATCGCCCCGGAGGGCACCTCGCGCCATGCGGCCTTCGACCACGACGACCCCGAGACCCTGGTGCGGTACACCCTGGTGAGCAACCGCGGCGGGGCTGGTCTGTTGCTCAAGGACCAGCGCTCGGCCGACTTTTTCCTGGTGGTGGACGAACAGGCGCCCGTGGCGCCCGAGGTCCTGCTGGAGCGTGTGCGTGCAGCGGATTTCGTCCTGGCCGCTTACCGGGTGCCGTTCGACCAGCTCCGCGCCGGCCACAAACTCCTGCAGTGAAACCCGATGTCCCATAGCGACCCCAAGACCAAGATCGTGGCCACCATCGGCCCGGCCAGCGCATCGCCCCAGGTGCTGCGCGAACTGTTGCGCGCCGGCATGGACGTGGCCCGGCTCAACTTCAGCCACGGCTCCTACGACTTCTATCACAAGCTCATTGCCGACATCCGTGAGCTCAACCGGGAGCTGGGCCTCCACACCGCCATCCTGGCCGACCTGCAGGGCCCCAAGCTGCGCGTGGGCGAAATGGAGAACGGTGCCATCGACCTGCCCGACGGCAGTGAGCTGGTGATCACCACGGACGGGGTGAAAGGCCGACCCGGCCTGGTGAGCACCACCTACACCCAGTTCCCCCAGGACGTCAAGCCGGGGGAGATCGTGCTGATGGACGACGGCAAGATCCGTCTGGAGGTGACGGCCACGGACGGGCGCAGCCGGGTGACCACCCGCGTGATCAATGGCGGACCGCTCGGTGCCAACAAGGGCCTGAACCTGCCCAACACCAAGGTGAGCCTGCCCTGCCTGACGGAAAAGGACCTGCGGGACCTGGAGTTCGCCCTGGACCAGGATGTGGATTGGGTGGGCCTGAGCTTCGTGCGCAGCGCCAGCGACATCATCGAGCTCCGGCACCTGGTCCAGGCCCGGAGCAAGCACGCCCGCGTGATCGCCAAGATCGAGAAACCCGAGGCCCTGCAGGAGATCGACGACATTGTGCGCGAGGCCGATGCGTTGATGGTGGCCCGCGGTGACCTGGGCGTGGAGATCCCCATGGAGAAGGTGCCGCTGGTCCAGAAGGACATCATCCAGCGTTGCCTGGCCCACCACAAGCCGGTGATCGTGGCCACCCAGATGATGGAGAGCATGATCACCAACATCACCCCCACCCGCGCGGAAGTGAACGACGTGGCCAACGCCGTGCTCGACCATGCCGATGCGGTGATGCTCAGCGCCGAGACCAGCGTGGGCCGGCACCCGGTGGAAGTGGTGAAGGCCATGAACCGGATCCTGGTGGAGATGGAGACGGCCGAGGGCATGTACAACGTGCCGAACCCGCCGTTGGAGAACAACGAACGCACCATCAGCGACGCCATCAGCATCGCCGCCGTGCGCATGACCGAGGCCATGCCCGTGAAGGCCATCGTGACGATGACCCACAGCGGATACACCGCCTTCAAGATCAGCAGCATGAGGCCGAAGGCGAACATCTACGCCTTCACCAGCAACCCGGCCATCCTGTGCATGCTGAACCTGGTGTGGGGCGTGCGTGCGCACTACTACGACAAGACGGTGAGCACCGACCACACCATCGCCGACATCAAGCACCTGCTGCGCAAGCGCGATCACGTGCGGAAGGGCGACCTGGTGATCAACATCGCCAGCATGCCCATTGCCGAGAAGGGCATGGCGAACATGCTGAAGCTGAGCCCGGCGTAGGTCGGCGCCTTCGTCCACGCACGATCGTGGAAAGTGAGGGCCGGGACCCGGTGCCCGGCCGGCGGTCGCGCACTACCTTGTTCTGCGAACGCGCGACCAATGCAGGAAAAGGAGTGGGATAGTGTGGCGGCCACCTTCGAGGAGGAGGTCTTCAACGTGCCCGCCAACGACCGCCGCGGCCTGATCGAAGGCGCCGTCGTGCGGCATGCGAAGCCCGGGGCCACGGCCACCGACCTGGGCTGCGGCGTGGGCCGAACCCTGCCCCTGCTCGCACGGCACTATGCCCGGGTGAACGCGGTGGACATCAGCAGCGCCTGCCTGGCCGTCGCCCGCGAGCACTGTGCGGGGCTGGCCAACATCCGCTACGTGCATGCCGACCTCTCGAACGGACGCAAGGGATTCCCGCAGACCGATCTGGTGCTTTGCATCAACACATGGTTGAGCGCCGATCCCGTGCTGCGCGAGGGTTTGGTGAGCACGACCTGCCGCAGTGTGGTGCGCGGTGGCCATCTCGTCCTCGTGGTGCCGGCCGTGGGCTCGGTGCGTCTCACCACCCTCCGCCAGGTGCAGCTCAACAGGGCGCAGGGCATGGACCCCGTCGATGCCGAACGGCGGGCCCTGGACCAGGTCGCGGCGCGCGGGCTCGGGGTGTTCCTGGTGGATTCCGTGCCCACCAAACACTTCTCTCCCGAGGAGCTCGAAGTGCTCTTGTCCGACCGGGGGTTCGCCCTGGAACGGATCGAGAAACTCGAATACGGTTGGGACACGGAGTTCCTGGAACCCCCGGGCTGGATGAAGGCTCCCTATCCCTGGGATTGGTTCGTGGAGGCGCGCCGGGTGCGGTGACCCTCAGGCCGGCCCCCGCTTCGAGAGCCGCCGACCGAGCACCAGGTCCATGTAAAAGCCGGGCTGCTTGAGGCGTGCGCGCAGGTCCAGGTCGGTGAACATGCTGCTGATGGTGTCGGCCAGGGCGGGGTTGTTGTTGGCGCGCCGCACTACGAAGTCGAAGAGCCAGGCCTGGTGGGCGAGGTCCTGCAGCCGGGTGCTGATGGCGAGCTCCTGGCCGAGCCGCCTCCACACACGGGCGTCGTAGGTCCTCAGGAAGCCGGCATCGGTGCGGCCCGACGCAAGGGCCTCATGCGCCACGTCGGCCGCGTGCGCACCGCTGATCATCGCATGGCTGATGCCTTCGCCGGTGAACGGGTCGATCAGGTGGCCGGCATCGCCGATCAGCATGTAGCCGTCACCGCTGAGCCGATGGCGTTCGCTTCCGAGCGGCAGGCCCATGCCCTGCACCGGGCCTTCGGGTTCGGCCCCGTCGAAACGGTCCTTCAGGGTGGGGTGCGTGGCGATCAGCCGCAGGAGCTCGGCTTTCAGGTCCAGGCGACGCTCGCGCACCCGGTCTCCGCGCAGGCCGAGGCCCACGTTCGCCCGGCCATCGGGCAGCGGGAAGATCCAGAGGTAGCCGGGCAGCAGCTCCCGCAGGAAGTGCAGTTCGATGAAGCCCTGAGGGTCAAGGCCCTGGATGCCCCGGTAGTAGGCCCGCACACCGGCCGCGTGGTGGCGTGGCTTCATGGGCAGACCTGCCACATGGCGTGCGAAATGGGAGTTCGCACCATCGGCGGCGAGCACCAATCGGCCGTGGATGACGGTGCCGCCTTCGAGGGTCACCCGCCATCCGGTGGCGGTGCGTTCGTAGGATCTCGCCGGTGCGCCTTCGAACACCCGGACGTTCCTGTTCCGCTGCACGGCCGCGAAGAGCAAGGCGTCGAAGGCCAGCCGGGGCAGGATGGCGCCCGGAGCCTCCCCGGCACCGGTGTTGCGCGAGAAGGGTACGCGCAGGGCCCGGCCCCCCGGCGCCACGAAGGTCACCCCCCAGCTCGGCATCCGCCGGGGGTCGGCGTTCACCTGCGCGGCCAATGCCGGGTCGATGCGGTCGAGCGCCCGCATCACCTTGCCGCTCAGAGCATCGCCGCACACCTTGTCGCGGGGGAACACGGCCTTCTCCACCAGCACCGTGCGCAGGCCGTGCGTGGCGGCACGGAGCGCCGCGGCACAGCCGCCGGGACCGCCGCCCACGATGAGCACATCGGTGGTGTGGACGGGCGCCGCCTGCCCGTTGCCCGGTGCTGCGGTTCGGGCGCTGGCGTGCATGCCGGTGGTCAGCTGCGGAAGGCTTCGGCGTTGAACTGCTCCAGGAAGCGGACGTCGTTCTCCCAGTACAGCCGCAGGTCGGGCACGCGGTAGTGCAACTGGGCGATGCGTTCCACGCCCATGCCGAAGGCGAAGCCGCTGTACAGATCCGGATCGATCCCGCAGTTGGCCAGCACGGCGGGGTCCACCATGCCGCAGCCCATGATCTCCACCCAGCCGCTGTGCTTGCACACGTTGCAGCCGCCGCCTCCGCATATCGTGCAGCTCATGTCCACCTCGGCGCTGGGTTCGGTGAAGGGGAAATAGCTGGGCCGCATGCGGATGACCACCTCCGGACCGAACATGGCCTTGGCGAAATGGTCCAGGGTGCCCTTGAGCTCGGCGAAGCTCACGTCCCGGTCCACGTACAGCCCCTCCACCTGGTGGAACATGCAATGGGCACGGGCGCTGATGGCCTCGTTGCGGTAGACACGCCCGGGGCTCACGGTGCGGATCGGTGGTCGCCGTCCCTCCATCACGCGCACCTGCACACTGCTGGTGTGGGTGCGCAAGGCGAGCGCGCCTTCGGCCGGGGTGCCGCCGGGGACCTCCATGAAGAAGGTGTCCTGCATGTCGCGCGCCGGATGGTCGGGCGGGAAGTTGAGCGCACCGAAGTTGTGGCGGTCGTCCTCCACCTCGGGGCCTTCGCTCACCGTGAAGCCGATCCGTGCGAAGATGTCCACGATGCGGCCGCGCACCAGGGTGATGGGGTGCAGTGTGCCTGCGGGGTCCAGGGCCGCCGGACGCGTGGGGTCCAGCGCATGGTCGGCGGTGGCGGGGCCTGCGGTCGCACCTTGTCGGAGCTCCTCCCAGCGGGCCTGCGCGGCCTGTTTCAGCTGGTTGAGCCGCTGACCGAGGGCGCGCTTCTCTTCGGCGGACACCTGCTTGAAGGCATCGAACAGGGCCGTGACCGACCCGTTGCGGCCCAGGAAGGCGATGCGGAAACGTTCCACCTCGTCGGCCGTGCCGGCGGTGGCGGCACGCAGTTCGGCCTCCAGCGCAGCGATGCGCTCCAGCAGGCTCATGGCAGCACTTTGACCCACATGCGGATGTCCTCGACGGGCCGGTCGCGGGCATCGCGCTGCACCGCCGCGATCTTGTCCACCACGTCCAGTCCCTCCACCACCTCCCCGAACACGGTGTAGGCACCGTCCAGGTGCGGGGCCCCGCCCACGCTGGCGTACCGGGCCTTCGCGGCCTCGTCGTAGGTGACCGGGGTGCCCATGCTGGCGTTCCGCTTGGCGATCATGTCCATTTCCTGGGGTTGGTAGGTGCGCCCCTGAACGATGTAGAACTGGCTGCCGCTGCTGGCCTTGGTGGGGTTCACCTGGTCGCCCTGCCGGGCTGCGGCCAAAACACCCTTGGTGTGGTACATCCCCGGCAGGATCTCGGCCGGCACCGTGTAGCCCGGGCCGCCCATCCCCAGCGGCATGCCGGCGGCGGCGCGTTTGCTGTCCGGGTCACCGCCCTGCACCATGAAGCCCGGGATCACCCGGTGAAAGATCAGGCTGTCGTAGAAGTGCTGCCTGGCCAGCTTCAGGAAGTTGTCCCGGTGCTGAGGCGTTTCGTTGTACAGCTCCACGATCATGGTGCCCAGGGTGGTGCGCACCTCGACGCGGGGCCGCTTGGCGTCCTTTCCGGCCTGTGCGCACAGGGCCAGGGGGAACAGCAGGAACAGCAGGGAGGGGGCCAGCTTGGCCGGGTTGATTTGCCGGAACATCGCGCGGGACGTTACATTTGAGGTTCGCCGGGCCCGGAAGGGCAGGGCGCCCAAAAGTACTGTGATGAGGCGATCGACCCTCCGTGCCCCGCTGATGTTGCTGGCCGCGCTGCTGTGCTGGCCCCTGCTGCCCTCCTGCAACAAGGAGAAGCCCACCATCGCCCGCGTTCGCATCGTGGACGAGGACGGCAGTGCCGTCCCGCAGGCTTACGTGAAGCTCTATGCCGATCCGGTTTACCCGCTGGGCGACCCCACGCGCCTCACCCAGGAAAAGCTCACCGGCAACGACGGCTGGGCGGAGTTCGACTACAGCGGCTTTTACGAGCAGGGCCAGGCGGGATTCGCCGTGCTGGACATCGTGAGCTTCAAGGACAGCGCCGTGGGTGAGGGCATCATCAAGATCGTGGAGGAGGAGACCGCCGAAGAGGTGGTGACGCTGGTGCCGGTGACCCCGTAAAGCCTTCCGTGGCGACACGCCGGACCGCTCAGCGTTCGAAGTAATCCAGCAGTGCCTCCTTCATGAGGCGCTCCTGCTCCTTGCCCGTCAGGGGTGGCAGCTCCCGGTCTCTTTCGAAGTGCGGCCACCCGTCCGCATCGCGCCCCAGTTCACGATAGTACCCGTAGGGCAGCAGGAGCACACAGATGCCGATGTGCATCAGGTTCACCTTTTCGTCCTTCTTGAACGCGCGGGCGTGCTGCCCCAGTTCCTGAACCCCCACCAGGAAGACCAACCCGTTCAGGTCCACGGGCGCTTCGAAGCGTTGTTCCATCCGCTTGAGCAGATTACGCCAGCGCTTTTCGAAGGTGAGGTCCACGGGCAGTGATGGATGCGGGGACAGGTACGCCGCCCCGGGTCGAACGGCGTGCAAAGATGCCATGCGAAGCGTGCGATTGCCACGTGGCGTGCTTTTCCCACCTTCACCACCGTGAACTGGTTGGACTGGGTGCTGGCCGGGCTGCTCGCGATAGCCGCAGTGCAGGGCTTCATGCATGGCTTTGTGCGGGAGCTGGCGGGCCTGGTGGCGTGGGTGGTGGGCATCTGGGCGGGCATCCACCTCAACGACCGGACGGCGGCCTGGCTCGGACTGGACCCGGCCCAGGAAGTGCTCAGCTTCGTGGTCACGTTCGTGCTGGTGCTCCTGCTGGTGCATTTGCTGGGGCGGGCCCTGACGGCGGCCATCGACGCGGCACAGCTCGGACTGCCCAACAAGGCGGCCGGCGCGGTGTTCGCGCTGGTGCGGAAGGCCTTCGTCCTGAGCGTGCTGATCAACCTGGCCGGTGCCTGGCCGGGCTCCTCGCGTGCGCAGGTGCAGGAGGTCCTGGACGGATCCGTGGTCGCCGGATCGTTGCGGCCGTTCGCCCCCCTGCTGGTGCCGGCCTTGGGCGAGGCCAAGTGGCTGGGCCAGGCCTTGGGGACGGTGGAGGAGCAGGTGCGGGAGAAGCCCTGAACCGGCTCAAGCCTTGCGCACCTGCACGGCGTTCATGCCGCGCGGACCACGCTCCAGCTCGAAGGTGACCGTGTCGCCCACCCGCACCTCTTCCAAGAATGCGCTGATGTGCACGAAATAGCGCTCACCACCGCCGCTCTGTTGGATGAAGCCGAAGCCCCGGCCTTCGTCGAAGCGGTCCAGCCGACCGGTGAGCGGTTCGGGGGCCACATCCTCGCGCCGCGGCACGCCGATCTCGATGTCCTCGGCCTTGATCTCCTGGCGTTTGGCGGGGTCGGGCGGGGTGTCCGTGATGCGGCCGAACTCGTCCACGTACGCGATCATGTTGTCCAGCCCGCCACCCGGACTGTTGGCCTTGCGTTCCGCTTTGCGGCGCGCTTTCTCCTCCTGTTTCTGTTGGCGGCGTTTCTCCTGCTCGCGTTTGTTGAACGAATCGGCCATGCGTGGTGGTTGGTCCTTCACCGAGTGGTTGTGCAGCGACGCCGCCGGGTCCGCGGGGCACGGCCGTGCGGTGGCGTGTTGCAGGGTTCGGTGAGACGAAGATACGCGCGGGACGCAGGAGTGGTGGGTGATGACCGAAAATGGGCGACCGCCCGCCGCAGGGGCGGTGGTGCGGTGCCACGCCCGCAGGGCAAGGCCCGATCAACCGGCGATCGCCGCGATCCCCGGCAGCACCTTGCCCTCCAGGTACTCGAGCATGGCCCCGCCGCCGGTGCTCACGTAGCTGATCTTGTCGGCCAGACCGAACTGGTTCACGGCGGCCACGCTGTCACCGCCGCCCACGAGGGAGAAGGCACCCCTGCCGGTCGCTTCGGCCACGGCCTGTGCGATGGCGATGGTGCCCTGCTGGAACGGCTTCATCTCGAACACGCCCATGGGGCCGTTCCACAACAGTGTCCTGCTGCGCAGGATGGCGGCCCGGCAGGCCTCGATGCTCTTCGGGCCGATGTCCAGCGCCATCCAACCGTCGGGCACCGCGTTGGCCGCGCACTGGTCGGTGTTGGCGGTCTCGGCGAAGGCGTCGGCCACCACGGCGTCGGTGGGGATGTGGAGCTTCACGCCCTTGGCTTCGGCCTCCTTGAGGATGCTGCGCGCGGTGTCGAGCAGGTCGTCCTCCACGAGGCTGGCGCCGGTCTGGCCGCCCATGGCCTTCACGAAGGTGTTGGCCATGCCGCCGCCGATGATCAGCTCGTCGCACTTGCCGATGAGGTTCTGCAGCACCTCGATCTTGCTGCTCACCTTGCTGCCACCCACGATGGCGGTCATGGGGCGCTGCGGGTCCCCCAGCACCTTGCCCACGCTGTCGATCTCGGCCTGCATGAGGTAGCCGAACAGCCTGGCGGCGGGGAAGAACTTCGCCACGATGGTGGTGCTGGCGTGGGCGCGGTGGGCCGTGCCGAAGGCGTCGTTCACGTACACATCACCCAGCTCGCTCAGGCTCTTGCTGAAGGCCTCATCGCCGCCCTCCTCCTCGGAGTGGAAGCGCAGGTTCTCCAGCACCAGCACCTCGCCGGGCTTCAGCGCTGCGGCCTTGGCCTTGGCGTCCGGGCCCACGCAATCGGTGGCGAAGAGCACGGGCCGGCCGAGCAGGGTGCTCAGGTGTTCGGCCACGGGCTTCAGGCTCATCGCCGGGTTCACCTTGCCCTTGGGGCGGCCCAGGTGGCTCATGAGGATGGCGCTGCCGCCGTCCTGGAGGATCTTGTTCACGGTGGGCACGATGGCGCGGGCGCGCGTGTCGTCCGTCACCTTGCCGGTGGCGTCCTGGGGCACGTTGAGGTCCACGCGGACCAGGGCTTTCCGGCCGGCGAAGGAGAAGGTGTCCATGGTGAGCATGGCGGGCGCCTTCGCGATGTGACGCTTCGGCGAACGAGGCGCGAAAATACTGGCCGGTGGCGGATGGCAGCGTGCCGGATCGCGGCGTGCTCGCATGCCCGATCGGACCAATGCGCCAGCTCGCCGCACGCACCCCGCTTCTACCTTCGCCCCGTGCGCTTCGGACAGCTCATCGGTCAAACCGCCCTGAAGGCCCGGCTCATCGGCACGGTGCGCGAGGGTCGTGTGGCGCATGCACAGTTCTTCCTGGGGCCGCGGGGAAGCGGCAACCTGGCCCTGGCGCTGGCCTATGCGCGCTACCTGTTCTGCGCGTCCCCCGGCCCGGCCGACAGCTGCGGGGAGTGCTCGGCCTGCAAGCAGATGGACAAGCTGGCCCACCCCGACCTGCACCTGAGCTTCCCGATCTTCTTCCAGGAAAAGAAGCCGAAGACCTGCGAACACCTTTTGCCCGAATGGCGGGCGGCGGTGCTGAAAGAGCCCTTCCTGGACGCGGCCATCTGGCGCGACCAACTGACGGGAGAGAACAAGCAGTTGCGCATGGGCGTGGACATCGCCCTGGAGGTCTCTCGCAGGCTGGGCCTGAAAGCGTACGCGGGACGGTGGAAGGTTTTGCTCCTGTGGCTGCCCGAATTGATGGACGAACAGGCGGCCAACAAGCTGCTCAAGGTGTTGGAGGAGCCGGAGCCCGGCACGGTGTGCCTGCTGGTGGGCTCCGAGGCCGATGCGGTGCTGCCCACCATCCTGAGCCGCACCCAGTTGGTGAAGGTGCCCGCGCTGCACGAGGAGGACCTGGCGCAGGCGCTGTTGGCGCGCCACCCCGACCTGAGGCCGGAGGAGGCCCGCGCCTGTGCCGTGCGCAGCGGCGGCGACCTGCTGGAGGCCATGGCCATGGCCGAGAAGAACGAGGAGGAGCTTTTCGTGCTGTTCCGCGACTGGATGCGGGCCAGCTATGCGCTCAAGATGCCGGAGGCGGTGGAGCTCGCCGAGCATTTCGCCCGCATGGGCCGTGAGCGGCAGAAGGCCTTGATGCGTTACGGCCTGCACGTGCTGCGCATGAGCCTGATGCACACGGTCGGCGCAACGGCCCTGGTGCGTGCCGAAGGCCAGGAGGCGGATTTCGTCCACCGCTTCTCCACCATGCTCGGCGGTGCCCGTGCCGACCGGTTGCGCCAGGAGCTCGAGACCGCCCACCAGCACTTGGAGCGCAACGCCAATCCCAAGGTGCTGTTCATGGACCTGAGCTACGGCGTGCACCGGTTGCTGCGCGCGTGACCCCGGGCCCGGCGGCCTGCGGATTCCGCCCGCCATACCGCGCGTGGGCCACCGGTGCGCCGGCCCGAAGTATCTTCGTGCCCGGACGGCCCCCGGCTTCGGGGCCGCCACCACCAGAACGGCAAGGGAATGGGATGCGCCAGCTGCAGCAGCGGTGCCGGGGGTCGGCCGGCCGGATGCCAGAACAACGGGTATTGCAGCAGCAGCGGCTGCAACAAGCTGGGCGTCTTCGACTGGTTGACCGGCGTCCCCCTGGCCGCCGGCCAACAGCCTTTCGATGCGGTGGAGGTGCGCTTCAAGAACACCCGCAAGGCTTTCTACCGCTGCCCTCCCTCCATCGGGGCCCTGGCCGGCGATGCCGTGGTGGTCGAGACCGGACACGGATACGACATCGGGGTGGTGAGCCTGGCCGGTGAACTGGTCCGGGCCCAGATGGACCGCAAGGAGAAGTCGCAGGACACCTTCGAGCTGCGCAAGGTGCTGCGCAAGGCCTCGCAGGACGACCTGGACCGCTGGCACATCGCGCGCGAACAGGAGGACGGGACGCTGCTGGCCGCGCGCAGCATCGTCCGGGAGTCCCGCCTGGACCTGAAGATGACCGATGTGGAGTATCAGGGCGACGGCACCAAGGCCACCTTCTATTACACCGCCGAGGAGCGGGTCGATTTCCGCGACCTGGTGCGCCGGCTGGCGGACCGTTTCCATGTGCGGGTGGAGATGAAGCAGATCGGAGCGCGGCAGGAGGCGGGCCGCATCGGCGGCATCGGCAGTTGCGGGCGCGAGCTGTGCTGCAGCACCTGGCTCACCGACCTGCGCAGCGTGACCACCGGCGCCGCGCGGTACCAGCAACTGGCCCTCAACCCCCAGAAGCTCGCCGGGCAGTGCGGCAAGCTCAAGTGCTGCCTGAACTACGAGCTGGACATGTACATCGAGGCGATCAAGAGCTATCCCTCGCAGAACGCCAAGCTCAAGACCCGGCAGGGCACCGGCACGCACATCAAGACGGACATCTTCACCGAACGCATGTACTATGGGTTCAAGCGGCCCGGCGAGCCCTTCGTCATGGCCTCCTTCCCGGTGGAGACCGTTCGCGAGATCCTGGCACAGAACAAGCAGGGTATCGAGCCGGAGGTGGACCTGAACATGGCGGTCGCCCCGGCGGACCCCGGGGAGAAGGAGCCCGATTACGAGAACGTGGTGGGCCAGGACGAGCTCACGCGCTTCGACCAGAAGATGAAGTCCCGGGGTCAGTCCCGGCGTGGGGGCAAGAAACGCAAGCCCCCCATCCAACCACCTGGCCCCAAGCCCCGGTCCGACGGAGCGGCTGCCGAACCCCGGAAGGCGAGCGCCGGCGAGGAGGGCCCCAGGGAGGGGCGCAGTGGTCGGCGCGACCGTCGCGGACGGCGCGACCGCGGCCCGCGCAACGACAAGCCCGGCACACCGCCACCCGCCCAACCGCCGCAGGCGTGAAGCGCACCGCGCCTTTGCTGCTCTTGCTGGCGGTCGCCTGTGGGCGGCCGGAGATCTACCAGAGCGACGTGCCCCTCCCTGCGCACGGCTGGCACAACGCCTATGCGCCCAGCTTCTGCTTCGGCATCACCGACACGGTGAGCCCGCACGATGTGTACATCGATGTCCGCCACACGGGCGATTATCCGTACAACGACCTGTACCTGTTCGTGGACCTGGTGGACCCGACGGGCCGTACCTGGCGGGACACGGTGGAATGCCGGCTGGCCGACGCCCTCGGTCAGTGGTACGGCCGGGGCACCGGCTACATCTTCGCCGACCGCTTCCAGGCCCACGTCCTGTACCGCATGGGTGACCGGTTCCCCCGGGCGGGGCGTTATTGCCTCCGCCTGGAGCAGGCCATGCGCCACGACACCCTGCCGGGCGTGCTCGACGTGGGCATCAGCATCAGCCCCTCGCAGGCACGCCGTTAACTTCGCCGCCGATGAGCGCTCCCCGCAGGCGCCGCCTGGTCCCGCTGCTGCTCTGGGCACTTCTGGTCGGGCCGGTGCTGGCCTTGGTTGGCGCCCTTCTGGCCGCCGGCACCAGTGCGCTGCCCGGTACGGCCGATCTGGAGAACCCCCGGAGCGACCTGGCCACGGCCATCCTCTTCAGCGATGGCACCTTGATGGGCCAGTATTACAAGGAGAACCGGATCCCGGTGAAGTACGGGCAGATCTCCCCGCACGTGGTCAACGCACTGCTGGCCACGGAGGACGAGCGCTTCCGGGCGCACAGCGGGATCGACCTGCGGGGCACGGTGCGCGCCGTGGCGTTCCTGGGCTCCAAGGGCGGCGCCAGCACCATCACGCAGCAGCTGGCCAAGATGCTCTTCACGGAGAAACCTGCCAGCAGCTTCCGGCGCATCTTCCAGAAGTTCCAGGAGTGGATCATCGCCGTACGCCTGGAGCGGCAGTACACCAAGGACGAGATCATCGCGATGTACCTCAACCGCTTCGACTGGATCAACCAGGCGGTGGGGGTCCGCAGCGCGGCGCAGGTGTACTTTAGCACGGAACCCGACAGCCTGCGGATCGAGCAGGCCGCCATGCTGGTGGGCATGTGCAAGAACCCGGCGCTCTTCAACCCCGTGCGCCGGCCCGATACCACCCTGCACCGGCGCATGGTGGTGCTGGCCCAGATGGAACGCGCCGGCATGATCGATCGCGCCGCGTACGACTCGCTCAAGGCCCTGCCGCTCGGCCTGCACTTCCGGCGGGTCGACCACGCCGAAGGCCCGGCCCCTCATTTCCGGGAGGTGCTGCGCGCCAAGCTCCAGGCCCTGCTCGCCGAACGCGACGAGCAGGGCAGGCTCCGCTACGCCAAGGCCGATGGTGCGCCCTACGACATCTACACCGACGGCCTGAAGGTGTACACCACGCTGGACCGCCGCATGCAGGCCTTCGGTGAGTGGGCCGTGGTCGAGCACCTGCGCAGCGAACTGCAGCCCGATCTCTTCAAGGACCTGGCCCGCAAGAAGAACCGCCCCTTCGACTGGCGGGTGAGCGAGAAGGAGGTCGCCGACATCCTGGAGGCGGCCATGAAGCGCAGCGTTCGCTACCGCAACCTGGTGGGCAAGCAGTGCCCCAACTGCGAACGACCGGCCCGCACGATCGAACAGGTCATGCACCAGGGCCGCAAGCACTTCCACTGCAGGCCCGAGCTTGGTGGATGCGACGCCTGGTGGCCCGTGGTGCCCGAGCGGGACATCCCGGGCATCTTCCGCAAGCCCGTGCCCATGCGCGTGTTCACCTGGCACGGTGAGGTGGACACGGTGATGAGCCCCATGGACTCCATCCGCTACTACAAGAGCTTCCTGCAGAGCGGCCTGTTCAGCGTGGACCCCGGCACCGGCTTCGTGAAGGCCTGGGTGGGCGGCATCGACTTCAAGCACTTCCAGTACGACCACGTGGAGCAGGCCCGCCGGCAGGTGGGCTCCACCTTCAAGCCCTTCGTGTACGCCACGGCCATCCGCGAGGGCCTCGACCCCTGCAAGGAGCTGCCCAATCAACTGGTCTGCTTCGACATGCCCGAGGGGCAGCCCGACTGGTGCCCCAAGAACAGCGATGCCAAGTACGGCGGCCTGGTGACCCTCAAGTACGCCCTGGCCAACTCCATCAACACCATCACCGCCTGGCTCATGAAGCAGTACAGCCCCCAGGCCGTGACCGTGCTGGCCCGCCACATGGGTGTGCGCAGCCCGTTGGAACCCGTTCCCAGCCTGTGCCTGGGCGTGGCCGACCTCTCCCTCCTGGAGATGACGAGCGCCTTCGCGGCCTTCGCCAACAAGGGCGTGTACATCGAGCCGGTGGTCTTTACGCGCATCGAGGACAAGAACGGCAACACCATCCTGGACATCGTTCCGCACACCGAGGAAGCCCTCGATGAACAGACCTCCTACATCATGCTCAACCTGCTGAAGGGCGTGGTGGACGGCGCCTACAACCGGGGCACCGGCAAGGTGGTGGGCACCGGCATGCGCATCCGCAGCAGCGGCGGGCCCAGGGCCAAATACGCGAACATCAAGGCCCCCATGGCGGGAAAAACGGGCACCACACAGAACAACAGCGACGGCTGGTTCATCGGCATCACGCCCGATCTGGTGACCGGGGTGTGGACCGGTGCCGAGGACCGCAGCGTACGCTTCAGCAGTACCGACAAGGGCCAGGGGGCCAACATGGCCCTGCCGATCTACGGCTACTACATGAACAAGGTGTACGCCGACAGCACCATCGGGCTCTCCACCGCCGATTTCGAGCGCCCGACAGGCTTCGACAGCGGGCTGCTCGACTGCCGCGACCGGCTGCAGCAGGGCGGCACGGGGTCCGACGGCCCCTCTTGGGAATAGGGGCGCCCGGTGCGTCCGGCTATCTTCGCCGCATTCCCAGTGCCATGAGCATGAACAAGGTGGTGGCCAACGCCGATGCGGCCCTTGAAGGCATCCGCGACGACATGACGCTGATGGTGGGCGGCTTCGGGCTCTGCGGCATACCGGAGAACTGCATCGCCGCCCTGGTGCGCAGCGGCGCCAAGGGCCTCACCTGCATCAGCAACAACGCGGGCGTCGATGACTTCGGCCTGGGGCTGTTGCTGCAGACCCGGCAGATCCGCAAGATGATCAGCAGTTATGTGGGCGAGAACGACGAGTTCGAGCGGCAGATGCTGAGCGGTGAGCTGGAGGTGGAACTGGTGCCGCAGGGCACCCTGGCCGAGCGTTGCCGGGCCGGTGGTGCCGGCATTCCTGCCTTCTTCACGCCTGCGGGTTACGGGACCGAAGTGGCCGAAGGCAAGGAGACGCGCGAGTTCGATGGCCGCATGTACGTCATGGAGCGCTGGTTGCGCGCCGACTTCGCCCTGGTGAAGGCCTGGAAGGGCGACCGTCTGGGCAACCTGGTGTACCGCACCACCGCGCGCAACTTCAACCCCATGATGGCCATGGCCGGCAACATCACCGTGGCCGAGGTGGAGCACCTGGTGGAGCCCGGGGAGCTGGACCCGGACCTGGTGCACACCCCCGGCATCTTCGTGCACCGCATCTTCCAGGGCCGGCACTTCGAGAAGCGCATCGAGCAGCGCACCGTGCGCAAGCGCGGGTGATCACCCCCATCGCCGCATGGCGCACGCCGGACGCGATGGACGGGTCTTCCTGATCGCCTCCCTCCTGCTCTGGGCGGTCCTCATGGTGCGTGCGGCCGCCGTGCCCCTGGTGCACGACGAATGCGCCTCGATCTACTGGTACGCGGAGCCGGGCATCTTCCTGCCCCCGCAGGCGCACCCCGATGCCAACAACCACCCGTTGAGCTCGGCCCTCGGGGTGCTCTTCGTCCACCTTCTCGGCACCTCGCCGTTCTCGGTCCGGCTGGGCAGCCTGCTCGCCTTCCCGCTGTACGCCTGGGCCGTGTGGCGGCTGGGCGGGAACCTGCGCGACCGCCTTGTGCGCCGGTGCGTCACGGCCGCCCTGCTGGCCTGTCCCTTCCTGTTCGAGTTCTTCGCGCTGTTCCGCGGATATGCGCTGGAAATGGCCTTGCTCGCCCTTGCCCTCGACGGCCTGCTGCGGTGGTTCCGGGAGCGCAGCACCGGTGCGCTGGTCCGGACCTTGACCGGACTGTTGCTGGCGAACGCCGCCGTGCTGGCCCTGGTGCCGCTCTGGGGCGTGGTGCTGGTCGTGCTGGCGGCGCCGTTCCTGCGGCCCTCGGAAAGGCGCAACGGTCCGGTATTGCTGTGGCTGGTGCTGGGTGTGCTTCCCTTCGCCGTGGCCGTGCGGTACGCGTTCGACCTGCGCGCCCAGGGCTTGCTGTACCACGGCAGCACCGAGGGCTTCATGGCCGTTACGGTGGGCTCCCTCTGCCGCGCGGTGCTCGGCACCGATGGCGGGACGGTGCGGCTGCTGGTGCTGCTCCCCGTGCTGGGCGGTGCGCTGCTCGCCCTGCGCCACCGGGGCGGGGTCGTTCCGTTGGCCCTGTTCACCGGGCTGTTGCTGGCCGATGCGCTGATGCGGGTGGCCATGGCGGCCCTGCTGGACGTGAACCATGCCGAGGACCGGGCGGGGCTCCATCTGGTGCCGCTGTGGATCCTGACGGCGGGGCATGCGCTCGACGGTGGTGCCGTGCGATGGCCGCGTGTGCGGTCCGTCGCGCTGGTGCTCCTGCTGCTCCCGTTGCGCACCCTGGCCGACCTGAACTTCGACCACACCACGCTCTGGGCCGAGCAGAGCGTGCCCGACCGGTTCCTGGAGCGGATCGCCCGGTCGGAACGCACGCTGGGCCGCCCGCCCCTCGTGGGGACCTACCACCAGTTGAGCTTCGCCGTGCCGATGAACGGCCGCCCCTGGGCCGTGCGTTCGCCGCACACCCTGGGATTCCCGGAAGGGCTGCACGACCTGCGCATCGCCGATGGGCGCCACCTGGCGGCCGCACAGGCCGGGTACATCGTGGAGGACGTGCACCCCGGGACGGGCCTGCACCTGCTCCGCCGGGCGCGGCCGCTGGTGCTGACACCGGTGGACAGCCTGGTGGTGGACCCGCCCCTGCGGCCCAAGGCCTACTTCGACCTGCTCTCCGTGCCCTGCGGCCCCACGCCCCATGCCGTGGAGCTGTCCTGCACCCTGCGCGCCGATGGGCCGCTGCACGAACTGGTGCTGGCCGTGGTGGCGCTGGACAGTGCCGATCAGGAACTGGCGCATGAGGAGCTGCGCCCCGCGCTGTTGCGCCCGCACTGGCAGGGCGAGCGGTTCCACTGCCTGCAGGAACTGCGGCCCGTACCCGGCGCGGTGCGGCATGTGCTCTACTTTTGGAACGCATCGCGAAGGCCCGTTCAGTTCGGCCGCGTGGAGATGCACATACACCGCATACAGCCCTGACCCCATGGCGCTCACCAAGGAACAGATGGCCCAGCGCATCGCCCGCGAGCTGCGCGACGGCTATTACGTGAACCTCGGCATCGGCATCCCCACCCTCGTGGCCAACCACATACCGCCCGGCATCCACGTGGAGCTGCAGAGCGAGAACGGCATCCTGGGCATGGGGCCCTTCCCCTTCGAGGGCGAGGAGGACGCCGACCTGATCAACGCGGGCAAACAGACGGTGACCTTGCGCGCGGGCGCCGCCATCTTCGACAGCGCCACCAGCTTCGCCATGATCCGGGCACAGAAGGTGGACCTCACCGTGCTGGGCGCCATGGAGGTGGCCGAGAACGGCGACATCGCCAGCTGGAAGATCCCGGGCAAGATGGTGAAAGGCATGGGCGGGGCCATGGACCTGGTGGCCAGCGCGCGCAACATCATCGTGGTGATGATGCACACCAACAAGGCCGGCGAAAGCAAATTGCTCAAGCGCTGCACCCTGCCGCTCACGGGCGTGGGCTGTGTGAAACACGTGCTCACCGACCTGGGCCTGTTCGATGTGACGCCCGAGGGTTTCAAACTGCTGGAGCGGGCACCCGGCGTGGGCGTGGAGGAGATCCGGGCAAAGACCGAGGGAAGGCTGGTGGCCACGGGGAACGAGCCGGAGATGGTGGTGTGAGGACCAACGCGGAAGGATCCGCACATTGCACGGCGCGGACGGTAATGGCGTGGGATCGTCCGGTGGTCCCGCTGAGGAGCGGCGGTGGCACGAATGGTTCGGAGGTGCCGGCCTAAATTGCCTCCCCGCACCCCATGCAGCCTTCCCCGCCGCGTCTGCTCTCCATCATCATCCCCGCCTACAACGAGGAGCGCACCATCCACCGCATCCTCGACAAGGTGCGCGCGGTGGAACTGGATCACGGCATTGCCAAGGAGGTGATCGTGGTGAACGACGGCAGCCGGGACGGTACCGCCGCCGCCGTGCGGGCTTACATGGACGCGCATCCGTCCATGGGCATCAAGTACTTCGAGCAGCCGCGCAACATGGGCAAGGGCGCCGCCATCCATCGCGGCATCCGCGAGGCCACCGGGGATCACCTCATCGTGCAGGACGCCGACCTGGAGTACGACCCGCGCGAATACAACCTCTTGCTGCGGCCCGTGGTGGAGGGCTTCGCCGATGTGGTCTTCGGCTCACGCTTCATGGGCCACCACCCGCACCGCATCCTCTTCTTCTGGCACAGCATCGGCAACAAGGTGCTCACCTTTCTGTCCAACGCGTTCAACAACTTGAACCTGACGGACATGGAGACCTGTTACAAGCTGATCCGCACCGACATCGCCAAGGGCCTGGACCTGCGGGAGGAGCGCTTCGGCTTCGAGCCGGAGGTCACCGCCAAGCTGGCCCGGGTGAAGGGCATCCGCATCTACGAAGTGGGCATCAGCTACTACGGCCGCACCTATGCCGAGGGCAAGAAGATCGGTTGGCGGGACGGCTTCCGGGCCATCTGGTGCATCATCAAGTATGGGCTTTGAGCGTGCAACGGACGTGCCCCGGCCGGCCGCTGGCCCGGTGACCCTGGCGTGCTGCCTGGCGGCCCTGCCGGTGCTGGTGCGGGTGCTGTTGACGGCCACGCCCGAGCTTGCGGACGGCGTTTCGCACTATCAGTTCGCGCGGTATGCGCCGCAGCATCCCGCGTTGTTGCTCGACCTGTGGGCCAAGCCCCTTTACACCTTCCTGGGCATGCCCTTCGCGCAGCTCGGCGCCTGGGGCATGGTGCTGATGAACGCTCTGTTGCTGGCCGGCACGGCCTGGCCGCTGATGCACCTGGTGCGCGCGTTCGCCCCCTGGGCTCCCTGGCTGGTGCCGCCCTTGCTCGTCCTGAGCCCAGAGTATCTGGGTACCGCTGTTGGAGGAATGACCGAGATCCTCTTCGGGACCCTCGCCGCCTGGGTGCTCTGGTGCGTATGGCAGGAGCGCATCGTGGCCGCCCTGCTGCTGGCGTCGCTCATGCCCTTCAGCCGGCCCGAGTGGGTGGGTTTCCTGCCCATGCTGGTCTTGTGGCTCGTGTGGCGTGGACACTGGCGGAAGCTGCCCTGGCTCGGGACCGCCGTGGTGGCGGTGGGCCTCCTCGGTGTCGTGGTCAGGCAGGACCCCCTGTGGCTGCTCCACGACCACCCGTATCAACGGGACATCGAGTATTACGGCCAGGGCTCGTTCTGGCATTTTGTGCTGCAAGCCCCGGAGATCCTCGGCTGGCCGCTGCTGTGGGGCACCGTGCTGTGCGGGCCCGTCCTGCTCCTGCAAGGGCGGAATGCGGATCTGCCTGGCCGCACCGCCCGCATGCTCCTGATCCTCGGCCTGGCCCCGGCCGTGCTGATCTTCTTTGCGCATAGCTGGGTGTGGTGGCGCGGGACCAACGGGTCCTACGGCCTGCTGCGCGTGCTGGCCACCACGGTGCCCCTGCTGGTCCCGGCGGCGGTGGGCGGCACGGCCCTGTTCCTGCGCCGGAGCACGCTCTGGCCGACCCGCATCGCGATGGTGCTGGCGGTGGCCCTGGGCTTTGCCGGGGTGTGGCAACTGGCGACGCACCCGCCCTGGCCGGTGAAGCCGGGGGAAGCCGAGCAGGCCATCCTGTGGATGGCCGAACGCGCACGGGCTGCCGGATCGGACGAGCGACGCATCGCCACCGCACACCCGTTCGCCTCGTATGCCACCGAGCACGACCCCTTCGACAGCACGAGCACCCGCCTGTTCTGGCGTTTGCGCCCCGAGCGCGCGGACCTGGGCCTGAACGAGGGCGACCTGGTGTTGTGGGAGTCGGAGCTGGGACCCACCGACGGCGGCCTCCCATTGCAACGGCTGATGGACCAGGACGTCTTCAAGGTGCTTGGCGGGTGGAGCGTGCAACACCCCGAGCACTTCTATGCCGGGTCCGAACCCTTCGAGGCCTGGCTGTTCGAACGCACGGCCTGCACCCGCACGACCCGCGTGGATACCCTGATGGCCCTGGACGAACGGGACCGTACGCCGGCCGCGATGATGGGTGCGCTGAAGCCTTGTGCGGATGGCGGACCGGGCCTCTGCATCACGGATGAGTACAGCCTTTCCTTCGATGATCCCTTCGGGGACCCGGCGGCCGTGATGAATGAATTGTTGCTGGAGGGCGTACTGCGCCTGCCCGAGGGATCGCCAGGGCCGGTGATGCTCGTGTTCCGCGAGACCGACGAAGAGGGGCGCACGGTCCGGTACCACCAGAGCGATCTGCGCGGCGGACCGTTCAGCATCCGCCTGCGCGCCCCCCACCGCAGCGCCGGGATGGGCGGCGCACTCTACTGGTGGAACCCCGGCAAGACACCGTTCGCCCTGGAGCGCTTCCATGCGGTGCGGGTCCGGCATCTGCAAGTCGATTGAACCGTCAGGGCGTACCCTGCCCGCCCGTTGGGAAGAGAGGCCGGAGGAGTGTCCGTTGCCGGTCCGTATTCTTGGGGTGATGGGTGCCAGGCCGTCAGGGACGGATCGAAAGGGGCGGGCGTGGTCGTATCTACCCTGGCTCCTTGCTGCCCTGATCGGCGCGTACATCGTTGTGCTGCGCCTCTTGTCCCCGGGCACGCCGGAGATGGGTGATGGGATCCTTCATTGGCAGTACGCACGCTATGCGGTCGGACATCCGGAGCTTTTCTTCGATCATTGGGGCAAGCCGCTCTTCACCCTGCTCGCTGCCCCGTTCGCACAGCCGGGCCTGTGGGGCACATGCGTGTTCGCGGTGCTGTGCGCGGTGTTCACGTCGGCGCTCATCGATCGATCCCTGGTCCAGGGGGATGGGGTGATCCGGTCCCTTGCCCCTGTGCTGCTCTTCACCACCCCGGTGTATCTGGAGACCGTATTCGCGGGCATGACCGAGGTTCTTTTTGCCGCGCTGGCGGTCACCTCCACCACGTTCGCCCTGATGGGCCGGAGCCGTGATGCCGCCATGGTCGGCTCCTTCCTCCCCTACAGCAGGCCGGAGTGGATGGTGTACTTGCCGATACTGGTCGTGTGGATGATCCTGCGTGGCCGGTGGGCCGGACTGCCGTGGTTGCTGCTCGGTAGTCTGGCCTATGCGGTCGCCGGCGCCGTCGTCCTGGGCGACCCCGGCTGGTATTTCAAGGGTCAACTGTACCTGGATCCGATCGGGATCTACGGCAGGGGCGAGTGGGACCACTTCCTGCGACTTGCGGACCACACGTTCGGCGTGCCTTTGCTCACGGTGCTGGGGCTTTCCGTGCTCTTCTGGGCGACCGGACGCGAGCTGCGGGCGCGCTGGGAGCTGCCTTTCCTCACACTCCTTCCGGCTTTGGGCGTTTTTGTCGCGCACAGCTATGCCTGGTGGTCCGGCGGTCACGCCTCGTTCGGTCTCGAGCGCGTGATGGCCACGGTCGTTCCGCTTCTTGTTCTTTTCATCACAAAGGTGTTCGCAGCGGTGGTGCGCCGCCCTTCCCACCCGGTGAAGTTGCTAGGCCGAATGTTGGTGCCCGCGATGTGCATCGGGTCCGGTCTGTGGTCATTCACCAGTGTACAGGACAGGGTGCGCCTTCCTCTGAACAAGAGCGCGCAGGAGGAGATGAACGAACGGATCGGACATGAAATGATGCGGCATCTTACGCCGGACCGCAGACTTGTGTACACGCACCCCTACTTCGCGTGGTTTGCAGGACGCGATCCGTTCGACACGACGGAAGCGCTGCGACCATGGCAATTCAAATGGGACCGGGACGACCTTGGTCTGTCAGGATCGGATGTGTTGATCTGGGACTCCCATTTCAGTGCGAATGAAGGGGGCTTGTTGCTGCCGCGCCTGTTATCGGACAGTGCGTTCCGGTGCCTTGCGTTGGAGGTCCCGCCGGATGATGTACCAACACTGGGCGGCTGGGACTATGAGCTGTTCCTGTTCGATCGCGGAGGTGCGAACCGCACCGTGCAGGTCGACACGCTTTACAACCTGGGGCGCATGGGTCCATGGATGCCGTCGTTCGTCAAGTGGGATGCTGGGTCCCCGGCCGCCCCGCCCTATCGCATCGGTGCGGATGAGGCGCCCTTTGCAGGTCAGCAACTGCCCGTGGGTGCCGATGGCATCCTCTTCGACCTGCTGCGTGTGGAGGGCGCGATCGCCGCGTTCGCACCATCGGACCCGCCGCTGTCCGTGGTGATCACCGAGGAGAACGCGGCAGGGCGCTATCGGTATTACCAGCTGGAGATCGAAGGCCCCGTGTTCGGGTTCAGTATGCGCTTCCCGCGGCGGGGGACGGCCAACAACGTCCGGATCCGACTTTGGGACAGGCAGCGACAGGTCCGTGAATTCCTGTTCTTCCGTCTTGTCCGGGAGCGATGGTACCAGCAGGAACGCTCCGCATCACCCCTCAATCAATGATCACCTCCTGCACCTCGCCCACGAGGTCCTTGGCGGGGAAGGGGATGTAGCCCTGGTCGAAGGGCGTGCCGGGCCACCACCGCGTGTTGTGCCATTCCTGGGTCACGATCAGGTGCATCTGCACGTTGCTCACCTCGGTCACCGTGTTGTTCATGTAGGCCACGGTGCGCATGTGGTCGGCATCGGGGCCGATGCGCCAGAAGATCTCCTGCGGCCGCCAGTCGATCTCGAACCAGTAGTGGTCGCCGCCGAAGAGCTCGCGGTCCGGGGCCTCGGTCTTCTGGGTGAGGGCGCGGTAGTTGTGGTCCCAGCGATGGCTCACGTAGGTGCGGCCGTCCTTCTCGATCGGCCGGCACCCCACGTCGAAGTCCTCCGGGTCGTGGCAGGCCATGTCCCAATTGGTGCAGGCCACGGTGACCATGCCCCGGCCGTCGGTGCGCGCATCGCTGCTGCTGTATACCCATGCATTGCGGTCGTCGGGCAGGGCCAGTTGCTGCGGATAGGTGGGTGGGAAGGCGCGGTCCGGGCAGTAGGGCGGGGTCTTCAGGATCTCGAAGTCGATCTCCGAATAGGCCACGCGGGGCACGCGCTGGTCGTTGTCGCCGCCGTAATAGTTGGCCATGTATCCGTCCTTGAGGCACGGCCTGCGCAGCCCGCCCGGGGCCCCGTCGTAGATGAGCCAGATGGCGTTGGTGAGGCCCACCCACATGTCCGAGTCGTTGAGCAGCCGGGTGAGCTTGCACTTCACGCGGTAGCGCCCGTAGGCCAGGCCATGCCGCGATCGGATGCCGACGTTCTCCTTGCGCCATTGACCGTCGGTGCTGGCGGGATTGCGCAGCTCGATCACGTTGCGCTCCGGATCGCTGCGCACGGTGCTGCACGGGGTGCGTGCCACCATGGGGCGCAGGCCCACCATCTGGTCCGTGGGGAAGAAGCAGCGGTAGCGGTCGTGGTCGGCCGGGGTGTATTCGTTGCCGAGCACATCGGCGATCAGCGGGATGTTGGCGAAGCGCGTGCTGGCGTCCACGTAGTGGATGAACTGCTCGAAAGGCGCGTTGGCGGCCAACGCCGGGTCGTCGCCGCAGGCCGCGGTGAAGGCCGAGCGGTCGCCGGCGTGTTCGGGCCGCACATGGATGCCGGCGCCCAGAGGCGGGCGGGCCACCGCCTTGAGGCGCTGGGAGGCGATGCGCACCTCGGCCCCCGCAAGCCGGGCGCCCGGGCCGCTGATCCAATACCAGAACGGGTCCACATGGCGGCCGTCGATGGTCCGCGAGATGTCCTGCACCTCGGGGGCGGGCGGGGTGTGCACGAAGTCGTCCTCGGGCATCACCACCAGCATGAACACGTATTCACCCACCCGCGGGTTGCGCGACCAGCGTGCCTGCCGTCCCTGGCCGTCACGGTGCTCGGGTTGGTCGCGGGGGTCGCCACGGATGCGGAACACGTCGGTGACCTCGGTGCCGTCCGCGTCCGCCGGCGGGCTCAGGCGGAAACCCTCGGAAGCGGACTCCCAGCTGCCGTAGAAGTTCTCATGGGCCAGCGGATGCTGCCTGCCGTCGGGCGCCGTGTGGGCGAACTTGTAGCTGTCGTTGAGGTAGTACAGCTTGTAGCGGAACCGCCGATCGCCCCCGGTGCTGTCGCGCAGGGCGAAACGGAAGGAGAAGCGACCCCCGGGCACCTGCCGCACGCTGGGCAGCACGAAACCGCTGTCCAGCGCATCGGTGTAGTCGAGCGTGATCACCCCCACACCGGTGTCGTTCACCGGCCAGTTGGTGAGGGCATCGAAGTGTTGCAAGGCGCCCGGTGCGGTGGCGGTGTGGTCGCCGCAGGCGGCGAACAGCAGGGGCAGGGCCAGGAGGAGCGCGCGGTTCATGGCAGGGTCATTCGGACCAGCGCCCCTTTCGGGGCGGGCGCGGCGGCCACGCGCAAGGTCCCGTCCTGGGTACGGTCCACGTCATAGCCCACCAGGCGCAGGCCCTCGGCACCGGTGGTCACATGCACCCGTTCAAAGCCCAGCAGGTCGCCGAGGCCGGGGCACCAGGGGCGCACCAGGCAGCGCGCCCGTCCCGTTCCGTCCAGCAGGCGCGCCACACCGTCGCCGGGCGTGTAGTGCCAGCGAAGGGCGCCACCGGGCAGGGCGATGGCCTCCGTGCCTGCCGGGGGGGGCGCACCGCTGCGGATGCCGACCTGCGCCGGGTCCACCGCGCCGAGGCACTCCACCCGCGCGAAGGGAAGCGGCCTCGTGGTGCGCGTGCTGTCCTCCAGGTCGTGCGGGCGCAGGCTGTCCCGGCCCAGCACCTCCGCACTGCGGAACACCACGTCCATGTCGTCGATCCAGGTGTCGTGGTGGTGTTTGTTCCAGAGGTAGACCGTGATCACATCCTCGTCGGCCACGTCCAGGTCGCGCAGCAGCAGTTCGCCCTGCAGGCGCTGCCACACGCCCGGCGCATGCTCGCCGGCACGCAGCTCCTTGCCGTACCAGGCCCGTTGTTCCTCGCCACGGTGGATGGTGGTGACGATCACCAGCCCGGGGTCGTCCGAACGGCACCAGAGGCCGGCGGCGACGGCGGTGAGCGGGGCGCCCACGTCCCCGGCCCGCCGCCGGATGGCCGGTCCGTATTCCGCAGCGGCCTTGAGCAGCATGGAGCGTTCGCCGCCATGGGCGATGCCGCGCACCAGCAGGCTGCTGTCCGCGGACGACTCCATGTCGAAGTGCAGGTTGGGTCGCAGGGTGCGTCCGTTCACCGTGATGGCCGGGGCGGAGCGGTCGGCACGGGGCCGGTCGAAGGGCGGCGGGTCGTCGGTGGCCAGGGTGCCCGCGTTGTGGGTGTCCGGCCGGGCGGGGCTGTGCGGCATGGCCGCGGTGGTGGGCCCGTTGGGCTGGCGGAACCGGTCGCGCAGCGCGCGCAGGTCCTGCTTCACCGCATCGCCGCGCAGGAGCGCCACCGCGGCCACGGCGGCCAGGAGCAGCAGGGCGGACAGGAGCAGCGGACGGCGGAAGCGCATGCGTGGCAGGGCCCGAAGGTAGCCGCACGGTGCGCTGTGCACCGCTCACTGGATCATCACGCCGCGCACGTTCATGAGCGGCAGCGTGGTGAAGTTGTCCTCCTGGATGCTCTCGGGCAGGAAGATGTACTTCTTGTCGTGCAGCTGCCCGTGGGCATAGAAGCTCAGCCAGTACTGGTTGTTGAGGCCGAAGAGCTCCTCCATGATGCGTTCGATGCGTGCCCAGCTCCGTGGCTCAAGGCGGTCCAGGAAGTGGCGCATCTCGCTGGTGCGGCGTGCTTCGCCGCCGAGCTCGCCGTAGCCGCGGGAGCTGATCAGCACGTTCTCCAGGGCGAAGTCGTTCTCGTTCACCAGGTACACGTACCAGCCCATGTCGCCCTGTGCATCGGGTTCGTGCACCACGGCCATGGCCACGCCTTCCACCTTGGGTGCCCGGATGTCCTTGCGCATGGCCTCAGATCTTGCGTGCCGCCAGCTCGCGCGCGATGGCGATCCACTGGAAGACGTCCTGCGGGTGTCCTTCGTCGTTCACCTCCTCGCGCTTCATGCCGGTGCGCACCAGCACCAGGTCCTCGTGGGGGATCACCACCACATACTCGCCGTGGAAGCCGCGGCAGTAGTGGATGGGCTTGCCGTCCAGCTCGGCCAGCCACCAGAAGTAGCCGTACCGGGCGTTGGGCCGTCCCTTGTCCATCACCTTGGCCGGTGTCACCGAGGCGAGGAAGTAGTCGCGCGGCACGATCTGCCGGCCCTTCCAAATGCCGCTGTCCAGGTAGAGCTGGCCGATGCGGCCGAAGTCGCGTGCGGTGGCGTACAGGCAGCAGAAGGCCTTGAAGTCGCCGTCGGCGCGGTCCTTGCCCCAATAGGCCTCGTGCTCACAGCCCAGGGGCCCCCAGAGCTTCTCCTGCACCAGGGCGTCCAGGGGGCGCCCCCAGGCGGCCTCCAGCACTTCGGCCATGATCTGGGTGGCGCCACTGATGTAGTCGAACTCCTGGCCGGGCGGCACGCGGCACGGTTGGTCCAGGCTCAGTTCGCGCACGTTGGTGCCGTAGTAGCCCTTGGCGTTGTCGCTGAAGGGATCGGCCCCGCTCTCGCTCCAATCCAACCCGGTGCTCATGGTAAGCACGTGCTCGAGGGTGATCGCCCCGTGGCACGGGTCCATCGCGGCGAACTCCGGCAGGAATTCGGCCACGGGCTGCTGCACGCTGCGGATGACGCCCTCCTGAAGGGCGATGCCGGTGAGTACGCTCACGTAGCTCTTGGCCACGCTGAAGCTGTTGCTCACACTGTCGGCGTCCCAGCCGTTCCAGTACTGCTCGAAGATGAGGCTGTCGTGCTGGAACACGGCGAAGCCCACACTGTACAGGTCCTTGATCTGCTGTTCCTGGCCGGGCTCCAGTGTGAGGCGGCCGTACCGGGCGCCCTTGGGCCAGGGTTGCGGCGCGGTGGCGGCAATGGTGCCGTAGGGGAAGAAATCGCGGTCGTCGATCTCGGGGGAGGTGCGCCCCAGGAGGTAGGTGTAGCGCACCCCGCGTGGGATGTGGCCGTTGCCCGTGGCGTAGGCCAGCACGACGAGCAGCACGACGAGGCCGACGGTCAGGAACAGGAACTTCTTGAGCTTGCGCATGGCGGCGGGTGGAGGCCGAAGGTAGGGTCACGACGTGGCCGGCGGCTCAACCCGTGGCCGGTGGACCGTGGCTCCGGCGTTCCAGGGGCATGACCGGGACTGCCGGAAGCTGCGGCGAAGGCGGCGGGCCTGCGTCAGCGGGGCTCTTCCACCAATTCCACGTCGAACAGATCGGCGAGCTCCAGCTTCATGCGCTGCTTCACCTGCTCCATGTCCACCGGCCCGCCCAGTTCCCGGGCCAGGCTGGTGACGCCTTTGTCGGCGATGCCGCAGGGCACGATGTGGCCGAAATAGGCCAGGTCCGTGTTCACGTTGAAGGCCAGACCGTGCATGGTGACCCAGCGGCTGGCGCGGATGCCGAAGGCGCAGATCTTGCGGGCCCGCGCGGGGTCGTCGGCATCGAGCCACACCCCGGTGAGGCCATCGATGCGGCCGGCACGGATGCCGAACGCCTCCAGCGTGCCGATCACGGCCTCCTCCAGGGTGCGCAGGAAGCGGTGGATGTCCGTGAAGTGATGGTCCAGATCGAAGATGGGGTACACCACCAACTGGCCCGGTCCGTGGTAGGTGATGTCGCCGCCCCGGTCGATGGGAAAGAAGTGCACGCCCTTTTCACGCAGCCCCTGCTCATCCAGCAAGAGGTGGTCCTGCCGGCCGCTCTTGCCCAGGGTGTACACGTGGGGGTGCTCGCAGAACAGCAGATGGTCCCGCGTGGGTCGTTGCCCGTCCGCTGGGCGCGAGCGGTTCTCCAGCTTGATGGCGACCGTTCCCTCGAAGAGCTCCTTTTGCAGCGCCCAGGCGGCGGCGTAGTCGATGGGACCGAGGTCGCGGAAGTGAACGTGTCGCACGGGCGCAAAGGTCGGGGAAGCGGGAGGCACGCGAACACCCGGACGGGGCCGCTCACCGCCGGCCGCTCATCACCGCACCTCGGCGAGCTTCCCCTTCAGCATGTTGATCACGGCGATCTCGGTGGGGTCCACGCCTTTGCGTTCCGCCCAGTAGTAGCTCACCCAGTCGCCGAGGTTGATCAGGTAGAGCTGCCGCGCGAAGGCGGTGTCGCCACGGCTCCACACGTCGTGGATGTGCGGCGTGTATTTGCGGAACACATCCTTGTTGATCTCCATGCGGATCTGGCTGCGTTCATGGTCCTCCTTGTGGCGGAAGATCAGCACCGCGATGTCGTCCCGGCCGCCGGCCCAGCCCACGAGCTCGTTGTGGTTCATCTCGGGGATGGCGTGGTGCCAGCAGAGCTCCTTGCTGTTCTCGTTCACCTGCTGGCGGAAACGGATGCTCACGGCCTCGGTGTTGGCCTCGCTGTAGATCACGAGCCGTTTGCCCACCAGCTTGCCGGTGAGCTCCTGCGCGGCCTTCCGGATGCCCTCCTTCTCGTCCGCGAGCATGTTCGCGGCGGTGCGGATGGCGCCGGCGAAACCATCGCCGATGATGCCGAAGTGATGCAGCACGAAGAACTGCTGCACCAGCGAATAGGCCAGCATGGTGCGCGGCGGGTTGCCACCGGGGATCACGATGTGGTCAAGACCCCTGGCCCGGGCCGTCTCCAACATGGTGCCGCCGCTGGTGATCGCCACCGTGCGGGCGCCCCTGGCCAGGGCCTGCTCCATGGCGGCCAGTGTCTCTTCGGTGTTGCCGCTGTAGCTGCACGCGATCACCAGGCTCCGGTGGTCCACGTAGCCCGGCAGGTAATAGTTGTTGAACACCTCGATCGGGCAGCGGGCCTCCTTGTGCACCAGCTGCGCGGCGATGCGGCCGCCGATCCCGCTTCCGCCCAGCCCGGTGACGACCACGTTGGCGTAGG
>WBZY01000143.1_pt1 | contig 70571 bp, 53 predicted proteins | sample 5204191 | NCBI WGS metagenome assembly WBZY01 (sample SAMN12344363, study PRJNA552823) | activated sludge metagenome | biome: Activated sludge suspended growth; feature: Anammox Sidestream; material: Wastewater; isolation source: activated sludge from anammox sidestream of wastewater treatment... | reverse complement strand
GGCTGTTTCGTCGCCTGAAGGGTTTCAGAAGAATCTTCTCTCGCTTTGACAAGTTGGATTCAGTTTTCCGATTCTTCATCCATTTCGCTCTGATTGTAGATTATTTGATTAGTGTTAACAGGCCCTAACAAGTCTTCGCTCCGTTTTCTTACCAGTTGACTTCCAGCAGATTGTCGGACTGCCTTGAATTTGATGAAGTAAAGCGGAGCTTAAAATATTCTTTGTGGTGCCGGGAGGGGGAATCGAACCCCCATGATGTCACCATCGCGGGATTTTGAGTCCCGTGCGTCTACCAATTCCGCCATCCCGGCTTTCAAGTTGCGGCAGGAACGCAATTATCACTGAAATCACCCCGTACAGCAACTAACAGCAAATTTCCGGTAAATCGACACATCCCGGCCGGCTGTTTAGAAGCCACAGCATGCTTTATGAAACACGGGTATCTGTTCTACCCGGCTTGCTGTGCTGCATGCCCGGATTGTGCGTCACCTGGTTCTGAGCTAGTATTTTCAGCAAAAATATGTTTTTGTTTGGAGTTGTCATTACTTCCACTCCCGGGTGCTCCGCTGACGCCTTCATGCCACCCGCACCTGATCTGGAATAGTGCACCATCAGGACCCGGGAAAACGGTTAAGCCAGGCTGACATTGCTAAAAGACAGAGACAACAAAATTGTTTCATACTTAAAAATTTTGAGAATTTCATGCAAAATCCTATTTTGAATGACTCGGACGATTCTGCGGTTATTTCACCGGAAGCGGAACTGCTTATCAGTGAAGTATCCCAATATCTCAAACCTGAAGATCTGGCATTACTCAAAAGTGCCTATTTCTTCAGCCAGAAGGCACACTCCGGACAGTTCAGGAAATCAGGTGAACCTTACATTTCTCACCCGGTTACTGTTGCCAGAATACTGGGCGAGCTGCGCCTGGATGCAGTCACACTCACTGCAGCACTGTTACACGATGTGGTAGAGGATACCGGCATCCTGAAGCAGGAAATCAGCGAAAGATTTGGTTCTTCCGTGGCTGAACTTGTCGATGGGGTTTCCAAACTCGACAAAATCAGATTCCAGACACAGGCGGATATGCAAGCGGAAAATTTCCGCAAAATGCTGCTGGCTATGGCACAGGATGTGCGGGTAATACTGATCAAGCTGGCTGATCGCCTGCATAACATGCGCACTCTCGAGGTAATGTCACCGGAGAAACAACACCGTATCGCCCAGGAAACTCTGGAAATTTATGCTCCGATTGCTCATCGACTCGGCCTGGAAAACATATACCAGGAGCTGCAAGAGCTGGGTTTCTGTTTTTCCTATCCGACCCGCTACAAGGTCCTGCTCAAAGCAACCAAAGCAGCCAGGGGAAATCGACGGGAAGTCGTCGGAAAAATTCTCGATGCAATCAAGCAGCGTCTGCAGGAAGCAGAGTTGGATGCTGTAGTAACCGGACGTGAAAAACATTTGTACAGTATCTATAAGAAAATGGCCGAGAAACACCTCAGTTTCTCGGATGTACTGGATATTTACGGTTTTCGGGTGATCGTCAGAGATGTATCTTCCTGTTATGTGGCACTTGGAGCGCTCCACAGCCTTTACAAACCGATCCCTGGTAAATTCAAGGACTATATCGCCATCCCCAAACCGAACGGCTATCAGTCGTTACACAGTACATTGCTTGGACCTTACGGATTACCGATAGAAATACAGATCCGCACCCATGAGATGCATCACATTGCAGAAGCCGGGGTAGCTTCACACTGGCTTTACAAAAGCAAGAACACTGATGCCGGAATAGATGATCTGCACATGAAAGCCAATCAGTGGATGAAAGGTTTGCTGGAAACCCTGAATGACTCTTCCGATTCGCTCGAATTTCTGGAGCACCTCAAGGTTGATCTGTTCCCTGGTGAAGTATATGTGTTCACTCCTCAAGGCAAGATATTGACATTACCAAGAGGCGCAACAGTAGTGGATTTCGCCTATGCTGTGCATACTGACGTCGGAAACTGCTGTGTAGCGGCCAGAATCAACGGTGAAATCACCCCGTTGCGTACCCGACTGAAAAGCGGGGATCGCGTGGAAATCATCACTGCCCCTGCAGCCAAGCCGAACCCCATCTGGCTGTCTTATGTCGCCACCGGTAGAGCGCGCTCCAGTATTCGCTATTTTCTGAGGACCATTCAATACAATGAATCAGTCAAGCTTGGAGAACGCCTGCTGAATCAGGCGCTGCATTCTTTTGGCATAAATCCGGACGCTATCGAGCCATCGCAATGGGAAAAGTTGGTCAAGGAAAGCAAGGCCAAGTCCAAAGAAGCACTGCTGGCAGACATTGCCCTGGGAAAACAGCTTGCAGCCGTTCTGGCCAAACGCCTGGCAGTACCGGGTGAATCTGTCTCAAACATACAAAGCAATAACTCCATCACCATCCTGGGTACTGAGGGAATGGCCGTCAAATTTGCACGATGCTGTCATCCCATACCGGGCGACGGTATCGTTGGTCTGATCAAGAAAGATCAGGGACTGGTGATCCATATGCAAGACTGTCCTGCGGTAATCAGGATCAAGGACCATAAAAACATGGAAAATCAGCTGGATGTCGTCTGGGGAACGGATATCGATCGAACTTTTCCTGTCAGTATATTCATGACGGTGGTAAACAAAAGCGGCGTACTGGCCAGAGTAACTGCCGAGATCGCTAAAGCAGATTCGAATATTGACGATATCACGCTGGAGAATGACAAAGATTACACCACGATGCGCTTTATCCTGCAGACCAGAGATCGTCAGCACCTTGCACAGATTTTCCGCAGGCTGAAGCACATTGATGAAATAGTCAAAATGGGGCGTATCAAGAACCTGTAAACCACTACCTTATAAAAAATGAGTGCCGACAATCTGTTGCTTGACTTTACTTCGCCCGGGGCGATCCCTCCTGATCCTGCCGAGGTGGTGCGGCGAGTGGTCGATGAGACACAAACGACGATGCGAGCACTCGAATCACTTCTCGAAAACGAACGAATAGAAGATATGACCGGGTGGAGGTTGCTGGCAATGTTTTATCTGGCAACCGACCGGCTAAACGATCTGGCTAAAATCGAAAAGCAGTACAAAAGCATCACCGGCGTATCTCTTTCAGCAGATCTCAAACAGAAATACCCGCAGTGGTTTAATGGTGAAGCTGTCAGCCATCCGGTAGTATTTGAAATCCCGAAGAAAATTACTGCAGCAGCATTACCTGACAGCATCATTATCCAGCGTGGGCAATGTTCCCCAGGTGGCATCCTGCTGGATTTTTCACAGGTACAGGAAATTGATAATGACGGGTTGAAGAAACTGGCACAACTCTTTTCTTCTCTGGCACAGGAAAACACCAGGCCCAAGTTGAGACAGGCAGATCGTTTCATTACCTGCCTGCAGAACAAGGCAGAGACAGGTACCGGAACTCGTGCAATATGGGATGTATTGTTTGCCTATGAACGGTTCCGCGATGACAGGGAAGCTTTTGAGGAAAAAGCGATCAAATTTGCCGTTCTTTATGGGATTTCACCCCCATCCTGGGAATAAACGCCGGCACCATTACCGGCTTTTCTTTTCCTCACGCACCTTCTCAATCAACTGGTTCAGAACTGAAATCGTATCCTGCGGGGTACCACCTGCTTTACCACTGGTCAGATATCTGCCATCCACCACCAGTGCCGGCACACCAGTCAGCTTGTATTGCCGTATCATTTGAGCAGAACGGTTTGCCTGATTCTGGACTGTGAATGAGTTATAGGCACCGACAAACTTGTCACGATCGACCCCTTGTTTTCCGATCCAGTCGAACAGCGTCGCTTCTTTCGACAAATCTGTTTTTTCACGATGAATGGCGTGATAGACCTTGTCATGCAGTGTTTGAGTAAGGCCGAGGCTTTCCATCGCATAAAAAGTTTTTGCACCAGGCACCCAGTTATTCCTGAGAATGGCGGGCACGAACCGGAACGCCACATCCGCCGGTTTGTTCTCCAGCCAGCGGCTGAGATGGGGATGCAAATCACTGCAATGAGGACAGCCATACCAGAAAAATTCAATGACTTCAATGTGTTCTGAATCACCTTCAGTCGACTGAGGAGCTGACAGTACCGTATAATCCCGGCCTTCAACGATTTCTGCATGAGCAATCAACACTCCCGCCAGGTTTACGACGATAAAACTCAAGAGAAAGCAGATCATTTTTCTCACGGTCATCTATTTTTCCTCGCTTTCAAAGTTGGTAAATCGTAAATGACATTTCCAATGGAAAAGAAAAGGTAAATCTGTTCCGGTTCGAATTCCAGTTGCTTTGTAACCGGGTTCGGCCACATCAGTCAGGAGCTTTGTACCGATGCTTACTGCGTCACCAGGCTTGATGTTACCCCGTTTTCCTGTAATGAAGCACGAACCCGGTCAAGCTCTTCCATTCGGGTAAACGGGCCGACTCGTACACGATGGACGGGAACGTTGCCTTCAGATCTTCCAGTCTGGACCGAAGCAATGATACCCAGCAAAGCAAGCTCAGCCTTCACCCGCTCAGCATCACTGGAATTTCTGAAGGAACCCGCCTGAAGATAATACCGACTCTTGGGTTCAGGAACCTTCTCAGGCGGTTTTTCAGCAGTTTTTTCAGGGATCTTCCTGGTAACGGTTGCAGCAGGCGGTAATGGTGTGAGATCAAATACATCTTCACCCGGTGGCTCATCGATACCCGGCAAAATTTTGTAGAAATCAAAACGTGATCCACTTGTGCCCGTCTGATTCGTATTCGATTCGGTTTTTTTCTCCTGCTTCTCCGGCGATGGTGATCGTCGCACGGATGATTTTTCAGAGGACTGGTTCTGAGCGACTTTCCCTCCGTTCAGAAACGGACTGGGAGCCTGGCTGAGGTACAACCATACCCCGATTGCACTTGCCAGACCCAAGGTATAGCCCACAAACAGACCAAGCCACAGCAGGCTGCCGTTTTTATGGGCCTTTGCCGAATTTCTGGATTTATAATCCCGACTCATCAATCTTTCCGTATTGCGTTCAACTACATTTCACGGGGAGCGGTTACCCCCAATAACGTCAGCCCTTTCGATAAGATCTGGCGAACGGCTGAAATCAGTGCCAGCCTCGTTATTTTAAGCGATTCATCTTCAACGAGAAAACGTGTCGAATTGTAATAACTATGAAATTCGCCTGCCAGTTCGCGCAGAAAAAAGGCAATGAGATGGGGTGCGCGTTCTTTTGCCGCAGCTTCAATCGTATCCGTAAAATCGATCATTTTCTGCAAAAGCACGAGTTCGGCAGGGTCAGTCAGCAACTCCGTTTCCGCCCGCGCAAGTATATCCTCAGCCCCCCCCCACTGGCCTAGCACGCTACAGATACGGGCGTGTGCATATTGTACGTAATAAACAGGATTATCATTGCTCTGTGATTTGGCCAGATCGAGATCGAAATCCAAGTGCTGATCACTTTTACGCAGCACATAAAAAAATCGCGCTGCATCATTGCCCACTTCCTGGCGTAATTGCCGCAATGTGACGAATTCCCCCGAGCGGGTGGACATGGAAACTTTCTTGCCATCCCGATACAACACCGCAAACTGGACCAATGCTATTTCAAGCCTTCCTGGATCGAGCGATAATGCCTCTATAGCACCTTTCACCCGTGGAATATAACCATGGTGGTCCGCCCCCCAGATATTCAGCAGGTAATCGAAGCCACGCTCGTACTTGCTGAGATGGTAAGCGATATCCGAGGCAAAATAGGTATACAGGCCATTTTCCCGCTGCACGACCCGGTCTTTCTCATCACCGAAATCGGTGGAACGGAACCAGAGCGCACCATCCTGCCGATACAGCAGTTTTTTATCATCCAGCAGCTGTACGGCACGTGCCACCATCCCGCTATCGAACAATGACTGTTCCGAAAACCAGGTCTCAAACTCGACACCGAATTCCATCAGATCATTCCGGCAGTCCGCCAACTGTTCTGTCAGGACAAAATTGTGCAGATCAGCATAATCCTGATCAAGAATGGATTTTGCTGCAGTGATGAGTCTGTCGAGGCGCTCGTCTTCACTATCAATCGTCGTACTCGCACTGATTTCAGTCAGTTGCCGTATCGTTGCATCAGAACGATGGGCGTAATGATCACCCTGTGCCTGGTATATTTCCGATGCCATGTCAGCAACATACTGGCCGCGGTAGGCATTGGCAGGGAATGAGAAGGAGAGTCCGCACAGATCGAGGTAACGTAACCAGGTCGATAACGTCAGGATATCCATCTGCCGGCCGGCATCGTTGACATAGAATTCGCGCGTGACGGCATAACCGGCTGCGGTCATAATATTGGCCAGGCTGGCACCAAACGCTGCCCCTCGTCCATGCCCGACATGCAGCGGACCGGTGGGGTTGGCCGACACAAACTCGATCTGTATGGTTTTCCCTGCTCCCAGTCTGCTGTGGCCGAACGAATCACCCGCCTGCAGCACAGCGTGCAGAAACTGTTGTTTGGCTGTTTTCTTCAGAAAAAAATTGATGAACCCGCCACCGGCAACATCGGCTTTTTCCACGCAGGAAGAATCAGGCAGTGCTCCAATCAATGCTTTTGCCAGTTCAAGCGGATTCCGGCGTAAACGCCTGGCCAGCTTCATTGCCAGATTGCTGGAATAATCACCATGATCTGCCAGTTTGGGACGCAGCAACTCGATTTGAATCCCTGCCTCATCCGGGAGAACTTGCCTTGCTGCCTGATCGAGCAATTGAATACAGTGTGATTTAAAGTCGGGAAGAGTCGTTGTAACCATGACAGGAAAGTGTTTCAGCAAGCCCGCATTATAGCGGCTCGATTGCAAACTTGTTTGCGTGTTTTGACGTATAAGTCGCACCGGAAAACCGGTCCGGCAGATTCTGGCAAAGATTCCTGATCTGATACCGGCGCAGTCCAGATCACCTTTCTACAACGGAATTTTGCTGAAAATCACCTGTATTTTCGGGCTGGATGGACATTTTAGGATTTGCAGATTTCATGTGTTATCCAGCCGGTATATAATGCAACGTATTATGACCGTGTAAAGGCCCTGATCAACTCAAATGGAAAATACAGCAGAAAAATTCGAGGAAGAAATACTCGATGCTTGCATCCGTCACGCAAAAGAAGTTCTGGCAGAGCAACTCCCGCTTGTCAAAGACAAAAAATATGACTTCGCACCGCAATTCAGAGATTTGACCATCCAGCTCTATCTGGTGGGTGTCATGCAGCAGTTTTATGATCAGTATGAAGCAACGACGACGGATGCTCAGGAAAAAGCATTCCATGCGTTGTACTACATGATGACCAAAGATGGCGTCAAATCCAGGCGGGCAAAAAACCAGGCTGCATTCATCAGACAAATGTCCAGATTGGATGATGGTGATGAGGCACTGGCCTTGGCGTTAGGGTATGAATCAAAACCGGGCGACCGCAGCCTTGCTGAGGTTTTCGACCATTACGTCAATGAATCCAGAGTTTCAAAGGGACTCTGGCGTTTCTACGACCAGGGCAAGAAAATTCTATTACTGGGCGGTTTACTCTTCGCCATGGCTGGTATATGGTTTGTAACGATCTATCTGCCGGAAAGTGACAATATCACCATTCTGGCTGTTGGATTATTGGCCGCACTTTTTTTCATAGTACCCGTGTTTCTGGTCGGCCTGCTGATTCACCGTTACAAGACCCGGAAAGGTAGTCGCACCCCAACACCCCCTCAATAGCTGGCAAGACCCGGGGGCCGGTATGTACCCGAAAAGTAATTTTCTGATGGTACAAAAACTACCCGGGAAGTATTTCCAGCAAAAGTTTTCAAATCAATCCTGCTGATTCACATGGGTTATTTACCTGCTTCACCTGATATTTCCTGAATTTTATGAGTGCAACAATCATCAGCGGCAGTCTTATCGCAAGCAAATTTCGCGAAGAACTGAAGCAACGCGTCAAAATACTCTCAGAAACATGGATGCAACCCGGTCTGGCAGTAATTCTGGCAGGAGATAATCCTGCCTCTTGCGTATATGTGCGCAACAAGGCAAAAACGTGTGAGGAATTGGGTATCCGCTCCGAAATCTTCAATTTTCCTGGTGATATTTCTCAGAAAGCCCTGTTACAGCAAATTCAGGATTTGAATGTCAATCCGGAAATTCACGGTATTTTGGTACAACTGCCTTTGCCTGGCCATATCCGGATCGATGAAGTCATTGCTGCCATCGCAATAGGAAAGGATGTGGATGGCTTTCACCCCTGTAATGTAGGTGCATTGGTAACAGGCCACGCCCTGTTTCATCCATGTACTCCCTTTGGAGTAATGAAAATGCTGGCAGAATATGATATTCCGCTCCAGGGGCAGCATGCAGTCATCATCGGCCGCAGTAACATCGTCGGGAAACCGATGGCCCTCATGCTGCTGGAAAAAGGTGCAACGGTCACGGTTTGTACCTCACGGACACGAGATCTGGCCAGCCATACCCGTAATGCTGACATTGTCGTCATGGCTGCAGGAAAAGCGAATCTGCTGACAAGTGATATGATCAGGACAGGTGCGACAGTCATCGATGTGGGAATCAATCGTTTGGCGGACGGGCGGCTTTGCGGAGATGTCGAATTTTCAGGAGTGAAAGAAAAAGCAGGATATATCACGCCGGTTCCCGGTGGAGTCGGTCCGATGACTATCGTGATGCTGATGAACAATACGATCGAAGCTGCCGAACGTGCGAAAGCAGTGGCTCTGGCCGGTGGCTGGCACAGTTCTGTGCAATAATTTTGGAATTGTCAACAGGGAGCAGACCCGAACATGGATCCAATGGATATTGATCCGCAGGAAACGCAGGAATGGCTGGATGCCTTGGAAACGGTTCTGATGAATGAAGGAACCGAGCGTGCCCATTTTCTACTGGAAAAACTGGTGGAAAAAGCCCGCCGTTCCGGCGCATACCTACCCTACAGCGCCAACACCGCTTATATCAATACTATCCCTCCCGGCAAGGAGGAACGCTCACCGGGTGATCATGCACTGGAGCATCGTATCCGTTCCTATATTCGCTGGAATGCGATGGCCATGGTGTTACGTGCCAACCGTCATACCAATGTTGGCGGCCATATCGCCAGTTTCGCCTCGGCGGCCACGCTCTATGATGTCGGCTACAACCATTTCTGGCGTGCCGCCAATGAACATCAGGGCGGAGACCTGGTTTACGTACAGGGCCATTCTGCTCCCGGTATCTATGCACGTGCTTTCCTGCTGGATGAATTGACTTCCAATCAGCTCGATAATTTTCGTCAGGAGGTCGGTAATAACGGTCTGTCTTCCTACCCTCATCCATGGCTGATGCCGGATTTCTGGCAGTTCCCGACTGTTTCGATGGGTTTGGGGCCGCTCATGGCGATCTATCAGGCGCGCTTCATGAAATATCTGGGTGCACGCGGACTTGCTCAAACCGAGGGGCGTAAGGTCTGGGCCTTCATGGGTGATGGCGAGATGGATGAACCGGAATCTCTCGGAGCCATTTCTCTGGGCGCACGTGAGAAACTGGACAACCTGATTTTCGTCATCAATTGCAATCTGCAGCGCCTCGACGGACCGGTACGAGGTAATGGCAAGATCATTCAGGAAATGGAGAGCACTTTCCGCGGTGCCGGCTGGAATGTGATCAAGGTCATCTGGGGTTCCTACTGGGATCCGCTACTGGCCAAGGATACCAAAGGATTGCTGCAGCAGCGCATGATGGAATGTGTCGATGGTGAATATCAGACCTTCAAATCACGTGATGGCGCTTATGTACGCCAGCATTTCTTCGGCAAATATCCGGAATTGCTGGAAATGGTCGCCAATATGTCCGACGACGATATCTGGCGGTTGAATCGCGGCGGCCACGATCCTCACAAAGTTTATGCTGCCTATAGCACAGCAATGAAACACACCGGCCAGCCCACTGTGATTCTGGCCAAAACGATCAAGGGCTACGGTATGGGCGAAGCGGGTGAGGCACAGAACATCACCCATCAGCAGAAAAAAATGGGCACGATCTCACTGAAGGCATTCCGCAATCGCTTTGGTCTGCCGGTGCCGGATGACAAAATCGACGAGATACCTTACCTCAAGCTTGAGGAAGGGTCACCTGAATACAACTACATGCGTGCGCGGCAACAGGCAATGGGTGGTTTCATTCATCACCGCCGTCGCAAAGCTGCTGCCTTGCAGATCCCTCCATTATCCGCTTTTGAGACACTGCTCAAAGCCAGTGGTGAAGGGCGTGAATCCTCCACTACGATGGCGTTTGTGAGGATACTCAACGTCCTGGTAAAAGATAAGAATATTGGCAAACATGTAGTACCCATCGTGGCGGATGAATCGCGTACATTCGGCATGGAAGGCATGTTCCGGCAACTGGGTATCTGGTCATCGGTGGGGCAGCTTTATACCCCGGAAGATGCCGACCAGTTGATGTATTACAAAGAAGATCGGAACGGACAGATTTTGCAGGAAGGAATCAACGAAGCAGGCGCCATGGCATCGTGGATGGCGGCAGCCACTGCTTACAGCACCCATGGTGTGCAAATGATTCCATTCTATATTTTCTATTCGATGTTCGGCTTCCAGCGTATTGGTGATCTTGCCTGGGCAGCAGGGGATATGCGCTGTCGCGGCTTTCTGCTAGGGGGTACCGCCGGCCGCACGACGCTGAACGGTGAGGGATTGCAGCACGAAGATGGTCACAGCCACCTGGCTGCTTCCACGATCCCAAACTGCGTATCCTACGATCCGACTTTTGCCTATGAGCTGGCAGTCATCATGCAGGATGGTCTGCGTCGTATGTATCAGGAACAGGAAGACGTTTATTACTACATTACTGTGATGAACGAAAATTATCCGCACCCGGAAATGCCCAAAGGTGCTGAACAGGGCATTCTGCAGGGTATGTATCTGTTCCGTAGCGGCGGTAAGCAACGCAGTAAGTCGCATGTACAACTGCTGGGCTCGGGAACGATTTTACGTGAGGTGATCGCCGCAGCAGAAATTCTGGAAAAAGATTATAAGGTCTCGGCAGATATATGGAGCGTAACCAGCTTCAATCAGTTACGGCGTGAAGCACTCGCTGTATCACGCCATAACCTGCTTCATCCGGATGAACCGGCCAGATTATCGTATGTGGAAACCTGTCTGAAAGACCGGGAAGGACCTGTCATTGCTTCTACGGACTACATGAAGATCGTTGCCGACCAGATCCGGGAATTCATCCCGGGACGTTATTTCGTACTGGGAACGGATGGGTTCGGCCGTTCCGATACCCGCGAGAAACTGAGACAATTCTTTGAAGTCGATCGCTATTACGTCGTGATTGCAGCACTCAAAGCGTTGGCGGATGAAGGAAAGATTCCATCTTCACAAGTAACCAAGGCAATCCGTACCTTTGCGATCGATCCGGACAAACCCGAGCCGGTCAAGATCTGATTCTGTTCACGGCAGGTGGAATAACCCTGTCGATTCCCTCTGACAGCATGTGTTGCAGCAAATCAAGGAGTGCAAGTGGCTGAAGTCAAGAAAGTTCTGGTCCCGGATATCGGGGATTTTGAAGATATTCCGGTCATTGAAATCATGGTCAAGCCTGGCGACAGTGTGCAGATCGAAGACCCTTTGATCGTGCTGGAATCGGACAAAGCCACTGTCGAGGTTCCTTCACCTTATTCCGGGATCATCCGGGAAATCAGGGTGCAAATGGGCAGCAAAGTCTCCAAAGACTCGGAGATCCTGACCATGGAAGTGGTCTCTGCAGAAAGCGACAATAAAACAACTTCCTCCCAGCCACAACCATCAGCCGGATCACAGCCCGCACAACCAACCCGGCCGGTCGAAACAGGAGCCGGTCAATCCGAAGAGGAGCCGGCAGCCAAACCTGCTGCTACGACAACGAAGCCGGCCACCCCCTCTGCTCCCATACAAATACCGGATCATACGATCGACCAGCACAATAAGATAATTCCCCATGCAAGCCCTTCGGTCAGACGATTTGCCCGCGAGCTGGGAGTGGATCTGAGCAAGGTAGTGGGAACCGGCCCCAAGCAGCGCATTCTCAAAGAAGACGTACAAGCTTTCGTTAAACAAGCTCTGACGGGTGGACGTAATGCCAGGGGAGGCACACTCGATTTATTACCGTGGCCACATGTGGATTTTGCCAAATTCGGGCCGATCGAACTGAAATCGCTGTCGCGTATCCGGGAGATCTCAGGTGCCAATCTGCATCGCAACTGGGTCATGATTCCGCATGTCACGCAGTTCGATGAAGCAGATGTCACCGATCTGGAAGCGCTCAGAAAAAACCATAATGAAACCCGGCAAAACAATGGCACTAAACTGACCATACTGGCTTTCCTCATCAAGGCAGTCACAGCAGCGCTGAAAAAATTTCCGGAGTTCAACGCCTCTCTGGATAACAGCACCACGGAAAGCCAGCTCATCATCAAGCGCTACTACCACTTGGGTTTCGCGGCCGATACCCCCAACGGGTTAGTGGTTCCCGTCATCCGCGATGCCGATCAGAAAGGAGTAATCGGTATCGCCGAGGAGCTTACCAGACTGTCCTCACTTGCTCGTGAAGGCAAATTGAAACCGGGCGACATGCAGGGCGCAAGTTTTACCATTTCCAGCCTGGGTGGGATCGGTGGAACAGGCTTCACCCCCATTATCAACGCACCAGAAGTAGCAATTCTGGGTGTCTCGCGTGCAAGTCTGAAACCGGTTTACCAGAACGGGCAATTTGTTCCGCGCCTGGTGCTTCCGCTTTCGTTATCCTACGACCACCGGGTCATCGATGGCGCATCAGCTGCACGCTTCACTGCACATCTGGCCAGTATTCTGGCGGATATGCGTCTTGCCCTGTTCTGAGTTGCCACACCGGCCAACATAGCCCACCTGATGACACATTGACCGGTAAATGGCTGAAATAACCCGATACTCACTCACTGGAATTTATGGCGGAACGTTTGATCCTATTCACTACGGACATCTGAGAATAGCGGAAGAACTGGCGGACATTGTGGAGCTGAACCACTTGTTTTTTTTACCGGCGGGCCGACCCCGTTTGCGTAATTCCCCTTTTGTAGCTGGTGAGCATCGCGTTGCCATGTTGCAAGAGGCCATTCGCGGGAATACCCGATTCTCGGTAGATGACCGTGAAGTCAGGCGCCCCGGAGAAACCTATAGTGTCGAGTCACTGCGGGAAATCCGACAGGAATACGAAGCAAGCGAGTCTGTTGCACTGTGTTTCATCACAGGTACCGATGCCTTTATCAAGCTGCCGTACTGGCATCGCTGGCGTGAGTTGTTTGAATTGTGCCACCTCATCATCGTCAATCGCCCCGGATCCGTTCCGATCAGATATCCATCCGATCTGCCTGATGAATTGCGGGGTGTCTGTCAGGATCGCTGGACGACCATGGCCGATGAATTGAAAAATTCTCCCGTTGGCCTCATCTTCACAGCACCCACAACCCTGCTGGATATTTCATCTACATCAATCAGAAATATCATCGTTTCAGGAAAGAGTGCACGTTATCTGCTGCCTGAATCAGTACTCAACTATATCGACAAGTATGGCTTTTATGCCGGAGGAAAATGAAATCACCTAAAAAATTGCTGGAAACGGCAATCATGGCCCTGGAAGACCTCAAAGCCAGCAATATCCATGTGATGGATGTCAGCAAGCTGACTTCGTTATGCACCACCATGATCGTAGCCAGCGCCGATTCCACACGCCAGACCAGAGCACTGGCCAGCCATGTACAGGAAAAGGTAAAAGCAACCGGCGGCATGGTTTACGGAATAGAAGGCGAACAAACAGGGGAGTGGCTGCTGGTCGATCTGGGAGACATCATCGTCCATATCATGCAGCCGGCCATTCGCAGTTATTATGATCTGGAAGGACTCTGGTCGGAACAGGCCTGGCGGTCACCTCAGGAAAACTCTGCTGTATACGGCTGATTTACAACCGTGAAAAGTGCGATCTGCTTCAGAGTTGCATGCAGTTTCTTCGATTGATACGCTACGATGATTTTCATGCATGCGCTCATCTGAAACATGAAATTCCATATCCTGGCCGTTGGAAACAAAATGCCGGACTGGGTCAGGAAAGGGTATACGGAATACTGCCAGCGCATGCCCAAAGAAGCCGAGTTGCTGCTGGTGGAAATCAAACCGGAAAAACGCGTTGGCAGCAAGAATACCAGGCAACTGCTGCAGGCTGAAAGTGAACGCATCCGGACCGTTCTGCCACCTGGATGCCATATCGTCGTACTGGATGAAACAGGCAAGCAGGCCACGACCATGAAGCTGGCAGAAATGATGGATCGCTGGATGGAATCCGGCCAGGATGTCGCGTTCATCATTGGCGGAGCTGACGGGCTGCATCAGGATATCAAACAGATGGCCCATGAAAAGCTGGCATTGTCCGCCATGACCCTTCCACACGGGCTGGCCAGAGTATTACTGGCGGAACAGCTTTATCGCGCATTTTCCATCAACCGCAATCACCCCTACCATCGTGCATGACTCGTCATCCTGAGGTAGAGTTCAGGTTACAGATGTTTTTCATACCGAACCCCTGCAAAAATAGGGCCTAGATCCGATCTGAACAATGATTACCCCAGCTGGCAATTGTATTTATCTGGCATCGCGCAGCGCCCGCAGACGCGATCTGCTCAAGCAAATAGGAATCAGGCACAACATACTGCTCATGCGGGAAGCTTTGTCCCGGCCGGCAGATGTGGATGAAACCCCGCTTCCGGAAGAATCTCCGGCGGATTATGTCTACAGAATCACGCACACCAAATCGGAAGCTGGCTGGTTACGGCTGAAGCAGCGCGGCTTGCCCCTTTTGCCCGTTCTGGCTGCAGACACCACCGTTGTACTGGATGGCCGTATCCTGGGAAAACCGCAGGATATCGGGCATGCAGAAGAGATGCTGCATGCCCTCTCCGGCCAGGAACACCAGGTTTATACTGCTGTCGGGCTGACTTTCCAGGGACAGACCAGATTGCGCTTATCGACAACCACCGTTCGGTTCCGCGATATCAGCCCGCGCGAAATTCAGGCCTATATCGCCAGTGGCGAGCCCCATGACAAGGCAGGTGCCTATGCCATCCAGGGAAAAGCGGCCGCTTTCATCATCAATATCGACGGGAGTTACAGCGGTGTGGTCGGGTTACCGCTATTTGAAACTTCCCAGTTACTGGAAGAAACAGGAATATCTGTTTTTTGAGCAAACATAACTACCGGACCCCAGTCTGATATGAGCAGTGAGATTCTCATCAACGTCACCCCCCAGGAAACACGCGTTGCCATCATCGAACATGGCATCACCCAGGAATTGCACATTGAACGTACCAGCAGCCGAGGCATCGTAGGCAACATTTATAACGGACGTGTCAGCCGCGTATTACCAGGCATGCAGTCCGCTTTCATCGATATCGGCCTGGAACGAGCAGCCTTCCTGCATGTAGCGGATATCCACGAATCCAGCCAGAATGATCATCACAAACCGATCGAGCAGCTCCTTTCAGAAGGCAGCAACATCCTCGTGCAGGTAGTGAAAGATGCAATCGGTGTGAAAGGAGCGCGGCTCTCCACTCAGGTCAGCCTTGCCGGACGTTTACTGGTCTACCTGCCACAGGAATCCTATATTGGTGTCTCACAGCGCATCGAGGACAATAGTGAGCGCGAATCGCTACGCCAGAAATTACAGAATATCCTTCCACCCGATTCCACCGGCGGCTATATCATTCGAACCATGGCCGAAACAGCCGAGGAGCCGGAATTACAGGCCGACATCGTTTATCTGCACAAGCTCTGGCAGGATATCCAGAAAAAATCACTTACCATCTCTTCCCCTTCCCTGCTTTACCAGGATCTGGATTTGAGCCTCCGGGTATTACGCGACTTCGTCAATGCCGACACCTACCGTGTCCGGGTGGATTCGCGCGAGACATTCCAGAAACTGACCACTTTTGCCCATGAATACATGATGAATGATCTGGAAAAAATCAGCCACTATATCGGGGAACGGCCATTGTTCGATTTATATGGTGTCGAACAGGAAATCGAGAAATCACTGGCACGGCGTGTGGATCTGAAATCCGGAGGGTACGTCATCATCGATCAGACCGAAGCGCTGACTACGATGGACGTCAACACAGGTGGATTCGTCGGAATACGGAATTTTGATGACACCATATTCAAAACCAACCTCGAAGCCGCTCAGGTAATTGCACGGCAGCTGCGCTTACGCAATCTGGGTGGCATCATCATCATCGATTTCATTGATATGGATCGTGAGGAACACCGTGCTGCAGTGCTGGCCGAATTCAACAAAGCCCTGCAGAAAGACCGGACCAAAATGACCGTCAACGGCTTCACTGCACTGGGGCTGGTCGAAATGACCCGCAAGCGCACACGTGAAAGCCTCGCACAAATTCTTTGCGAAACCTGCCCCACCTGCCAGGGACGTGGAGAGATCAGGACGGCACAAACCATCTGCTATGAAATTTTGCGCGAACTGTTGCGAGAATCCCGGCAGTTCGATGCCAAGGAGTTTCGTATCCTGGCCTCACAACCGGTGATCGACCTTTTTCTGGATGAAGAATCTCAGAGCCTCGCCCAGCTGGGGGATTTCATTGCCCGGCCGATAGGATTGCAGGTAGGCGCGTCCTATACACAGGAACAGTACGACGTGATCCTCATTTAAATATTCTCTCTGCGACAAAATGTCGCATTGTATACCGTGTCGGGTTGATCTAAAATTCTGAACAAAGCGACCAAGATATTGATAATCGTTATCAGTTCTGATAGCATTCTAAAGTTGGTATCCAAGGGTCCCTGATCCAAGTAATTCAGGCGTTTTAGTTTCAGTAATTTCAATCAGTTAACCCTGAAATCGCGTAACTCATAAACACACATATATCGTATGACTAAAATTCGTCATAAACCGGCCCTTACCGGTCTTTCCCTTGTCAGCTTCCTGGTTGTAGTGGCAACGCATGCTGCTGTACTCTACGGCTTGTGGCATCATCGCTTCAGCACCACGACCCCGGATACGATCACGCTCTACGCACAATTCATTGCCCCCCCTGAAAAACAGGAAGAAGCTGCCAAAGCACCCAAGGTGGAATTGAAAGCGGAGCACGCGCCTCCCCAGGTCAAACCCACACCCCCGGTCAAAAAAGTACAGCCGCAGCCCAAGCATCAACTGGTCGCCAAAACACCTGCCGTTACGCCACAGGAATATGTTGCCCCTCCCCCTGTTGAAGAACATGAGCCTGAACCGGAACCAGAAAAGAAAACAGTCAGTGAACCGGTCATAGCAGCAAAACCCGCACAGATGCCGACAGGTCCCGTTACCCTGTCTTCCGAACTCTCTGTGTCCTGTCCGGATCTGGCCAGTCCTGCCTATCCTGCTCTGTCCCGTCGTCTGGGTGAGGAAGGAAAACTGGTGCTTCAGGTGGAACTGGATGAAACGGGACGGATAGGCAAAGCCAAAATTGTCCAAAGCAGCGGTTATTCAAGACTGGACAATGCTGCTCTATCGGCTGTCAAAACCTGGCGTTGCCGGCCGGCAACGCGTAATGGCCACCCTGTACCGGCAGTTGCCCTGCAACCTTTTAATTTTGTTATCGAAGGAAGTTAATTGATGGAAAAAGCGCTTGGTTTCTCTAATTTTCTGACACAGATCGATCATGTCGGAATGTGTGTGCTGGTCCTCCTGCTTGCCTTGTCAGTAGCAAGCTGGTATCTGATCGTCACCAAAAGTATCAGCAATACGATTGCTTCACGCCGTGCAAATGCTTTTCTCAAGCACTTCTGGAATATTGATACCATTCCGCAGCTCGAAACCGAGATCAGAACCATGACCGGCAATCATGCATTCATCCAGCTGGCCAAAACGGCACTGGGCGTTACAACGGATTCCCAAAAACACGGACTGGAAAAACTGGCAGCAGCTGGCGGTATCAACGAGCTGCTCACCCGTTCACTGCGCAACAGCCTGGATCAGGAAGCTGCACGTATTGAAAATGGCCTCACCATCATCGCTTCAGCAGGTTCTGCCGCACCATATATCGGTCTGTTCGGTACAGTCTGGGGAATTTATCATGCCCTGATCCAGATCGGACTGTCTGGCCAGGGTACTCTGGACAAAGTGGCTGGCCCGGTAGGTGAAGCACTGATCATGACGGCACTGGGTCTGGCAGTCGCCATCCCGGCGGTACTGGCCTTCAACGCCTTTACACGGCGTAATCGTTTGTGGATGGCCCAACTGGACAGTTTTGCACATGATCTTTATACGGTCCTGACGGTGGGCAGCAAAGTAGGCGGAGAAAACAGTGAGAAAGCCCCTCTGAAAGTCGTTACAACGACTTCGCAGCGCAGTGCCCCGGCAGCCGGACTGGCAAATGCAACAGCAGGTATCGCTAGTGGAGAGGGACACTAATGGCTTTTGGCGATTCATCCCGTTATCAGAGCAAGACCGCCATGTCTGAAATCAATGTCGTACCGTTGGTGGATGTCATGCTGGTACTGTTGATCATCTTCATGATTACCGCGCCACTGCTGACACACTCGGTCAAAGTCGATTTGCCCAAGGCATCCAGCTCTCCCAATCTGACCCAACCGGAACACATCGAATTTGCCATACGTGCAGATGGCAGTTTTTACTGGGGGGGAGAACCTGTTACGCTGGACCAGCTACCTTCACGTTTTGCCGCGGCAGTTGAACAATCCCAGCAAACCGAGTTACATATTCGTGCTGATCGCGATACACACTATGAACTCGTAGCCAAGGTCATGAGTATTGCTGCTTCAGCCGGGCTGGCACGTATCGGTTTCGTTACCGATCCGACTGGTGAACAACAACCCTGACAGTCCTCAGCATCAGATTCTGCATTTCGTTTCTTCCCGCCATCATTCATACCTGGCTCATGCTTGACAACTGGGCCGGGTATGAAACCAGTTCAAGCAACGTCTGATTCAAACTGCATTTTTCGGAGCCGGGACATTTAGCCCGGATCCCGTTCTTTGCGAATGCTGCCGGAACGTTTCAAACAGGCAAATCCCGGCACTGACTGATACATTCAGGCTTTCGATACTACCACTCATGGGAATGCTCACCAGCAGATCGCATGCTTCCCGGGTCAGGCGGCGCATGCCCCCGTCTTCTGCACCCAATACCCAGGCGAGAGGCCTTGTCAGCGTGACAGAATCGAGGGTATCAAACGCATCAGCAGCAGTTCCAACAATCCAGAGACCCATCTCTTTCAGTTCTCTCAGTGTTCTGGCCAAATTAGTCACTGCAAAAAAAGGGATGGTATCTACCGCGCCACTGGCGACCTTATGAACCGTTGCTGACAAACCGACCGCCCGATCCTTGGGAACCACTACCGCATGCACACCAAATGCATCTGCCACGCGCAAACATGCTCCCAGATTGTGCGGATCCTTAACACCATCCAGCACCAGTAACAATGCCGGCTCGGTCAATCCTTCCAGTAAATCTTCGAGTGTAGCGTACCGGCGCAACTTCGTAACATGGGCTGCTACACCCTGATGGCGAGTAGTGCCCGTCATTTTGCACAGTCGATCCTGTTCACAGAGAATCAGGCGAGTAGAAGTGGTTTCAGCCAGACTCATCAGATCACGCGCCCGCTGATCATGCCGATTGGTATCCAGATAAATTTCCTTGATGCTGTCCGGATGCTGACGCAAGCGACTGGTAATGGCATGGAAACCAAAAATATATTGAGAATGGGTCATGTGCTGTAAAAATTGGGAGAGTAAATGTTACCTGCTGGATTTCTTGCGTACGCTGTTATCTGCAAGGATGAAATCGATCTTGCGCGTCGCCAGATCGACCCGGACCAATTTTACCTGCAGCCTGTCACCCAACCGGAAACTGATTCCACTCCGCTCGCCGCGCAGTACATGCTTGACTGCATCATAATGAAAATAATCACTGGGCAGTTCTGAAATATAAACCAGACCCTCGACATAAATCTCATCCAGAGTGACGAACAGCCCGAAGGCAGTTACTCCTGTGACCACACCCCCAAAGCAATCGCCAATTTTATCCTGCATGTAAAAACACTTGAGCCAGGATTGAACTTCTCGCGTGGCTTCATCGGCACGCCGCTCCGTTTGCGAACAATGTTTGCCGATTTCATGCCAATCACCCGGTTCATACTGTTTATCCGCAAGTACTGCCTTGATGGCACGATGCACCAGCAGATCCGGATAACGCCGGATGGGTGAAGTAAAATGAGTATACATTTCATAGGCCAGACCAAAATGCCCGATATTATCCGGATTGTACATAGCCTGACTGAGCGATCTCAACATCACCGTCTGCAGCAATTGCGCATCTGCCCGCTCCTTGATGCGATCGAGTATCCGGGCATAGTCTCTGGCCTGGGGTTTTTCACCGCCACGTAACTGCAGGCCAAACTCTTTCAGAAAATCCCGCAGTGCTACCAGCTTTTCATCAGTCGGCCCTTCATGAATCCGGTATAAAACGGGTTGCTCGTGCTTCTGCAAAAAATCAGCCGCGCACACATTGGCCGCCAGCATACATTCCTCGATCAGACGATGAGCATCATTACGCTTTACCGGGTATATCTGCTCGATCTTGCCCTGATCATTGAAAACCATTTCTGTTTCAATGGTTTCGAAATCAATTGCGCCCCGCTTTACGCGGGATTTGTGCAACACCTTGAACAAACGGTACAACAATTGAATATGTGGCAGCAGTTGTCTGTGTTCTTTGGCAACCGCCCCTTTTGGCTGATCCAGCAGTTCGGCAACGATGTTATACGTCAGGCGCGCGTGAGAAAGCATCACTGCCGGATAAAAACGATATTCGACCAGTTCTCCTCTGGCCGTCCAAAGCATTTCACATACCATACACAGGCGATCTACCTGCGGATTGAGTGAACACAATCCATTGGAAAGCACTTCCGGCAGCATCGGAATGACCCGCCGCGGGAAATAAACTGAATTACCCCGATTGAATGCTTCTTTATCCAGAGCATCCTGATCGCGGACATAATGGCTGACATCGGCAATGGCAACAAACAGCCGGTAATCCTTTCCTTCCTGACAACAATAAACAGCATCGTCAAAATCCCGTGCTGTTTCACTGTCGATCGTCACCAGCGGCAGATGACGAATATCCTCCCGTTTAGTGAGATCTTTCTTCAGAACTTTCTGGGGAAATTTGACAGAGATAACTTCCGGTGGAAATTCGTGGGGTAAATCAAACTTGCGCAACGCGATTTCGATCTCCATGCCTGGCGCAGCATAATCCCCCAGGATCTCGATAATATGTCCAATCGGCTGGGCATGCTCCCTTGGCTGCTGAATGATGCGTGCCACAACGATCTGCCCGGCATGCGCATCCATGATATTTTCCTTGGGGATGAGAATATCCTGGTTGATCCGCTTATCTTCAGCCACGACGAAGAAAATACCGTGTTCTTCGAATAATCTTCCGACCAGCTGCGTATTGACGCTCTCCAGAACTCTGATGATTCTGCATTCCCGCCGCCCCCGCCGATCCACGATATTGGTGACCCTGGCAATGACGCGATCACCATGCAGCACTTTGTGCATCTCTTTGGGAGTCAGGAACAGATCAGTGCTGCCATCATCCGGAATCAGAAAACCAAAACCATCGCTATGGCCTTGAACAACCCCTTTTACGAGTTCCAGTTTTTCGGTTACACAAATATCGCCCTTGCGATTACAGATGATCTGCCCTTCACGAATCATCGCAGCCAGCCGGCGACGAAAGAATTCGGATTCTTCGGATGTAATATCCAGCAGTTTCAATAGTTTGGATTCACTGATCGGCACCCCCTGTTTATCCAGTACTTCCAGGATGAATTCACGACTGGGCAGCGCTTGCCCGTAACGGGTCTGCTCACGTTTAAGAAAGGGATCGAGTTCACGAAGCTGATTTTTCTTGTTTCTTTTTCTCTTGATTGACAAATCGAAGGTTTCCTATAGAATTTACGATCTTTCTGCGCCGGCCTTGTTTAGCCTGGTTCCCGCAGAATCGGCTGACGGCAGATCAGCACAGTAATGATCAGGATAATGCCCAGATGGCGGAATTGGTAGACGCGCATGGTTCAGGTCCATGTGCCTTCGGGTGTGGAGGTTCGAGTCCTCTTCTGGGCACCAGAAATGGTCATAATAAATGACCGGAAAACTTTCCTGATAAATCTTCCTTTCGGAACTATACCAAAATCTGACAGCATACGATTCCCGTTATGAGCACGGGTTGTATCGGTATCTCTGCAATACGGTCACTTCAGTCCTCCCAGGAAAACAAAATTACTGCTTTACTGCTCCTGTGATTCAGCCATTTTTCACAACAGTATTGAATTTTACGTTCACTCCCTTCACGTTCCGCCGCAATATCCGCCTGCTCATCCTGAGCATTCCAGCCAGCATACTGCTGACCGGGTGCGTAGTGAGAGGTAACGCACTCTGCACCGGCGAACCGGTCATGACGATCGAAACCCGGGGAGGAGGCAGTGAAGACATTGCTGTGCTGCCATTGGATCCGACCAGTAATATCACCCGGCTTTTCATCCGTGAACGATGCAATGATAGCAGCGACCCGAAATGTAAAACAGGCCAGTGGCGTTTGGGCAGTGTCGATATTTCTCGGGAAAACACACCGGCACCCACGCGGTATGCATGGCGCCCCGGAAACAATACCAGCGAAGATGACTTCGAACCATTGGGAATGTCACTGGTACCTGGCAACACTCCCGGAGAGGGTACGTTGTTTGTCATCGATATCGCTCAACCGCAATCGGTACGTATCTGGCAACTGGACATCAGCGGCGGTGAAATCACTAAAGCAACGCTTGCGACACCGGCTGATGCCCAGACCGGAACCCGGCTTACCGCAGCCAACAGCCTTCAGGCCATCCGCAATGATGATGGTGAGAGTTTTCATCTTACTATCACCCGATTTGATGAATATGGCCTGCTGCCATTCAGGCCAACTCCCTGGCCCGCCCTGGTACGAATCAACAATGGAGTGATCCAGCCTCCCCCGGCTCAGGATTTCAGAAACGCCAATGGCATCATCCGGCCCTGTGCCGGTTGCGATCTGGTCATTGCCAGCTACTGGGAACGCAGACTCCGCTTCGTCTCAAAAGAAAATGGTGAAATCGGTGAATATGCCTCGGCAGAACTCCCCATACGGCCCGACAATCTCAGGCTCGACAATGAACGCATCCTCATCGCAGGCCAGCACCGGGTAGATCTCACCGCACTGAACCTGCTGGTATCGTCGTACATCCCTTCCCCCTCCGCTGTCTACGCCATCGATACCGGGTCGCTCGGCCCTGATACCGTGCCTACACTGCTATGGGAAGGTGGATGGAAATACGGCCATTCAGCAGCAACTGCTGTCGCCCTGCCGGGCAACCGCCTTGCCATCGGCCAGATCAATACGCCTGGCATACTTGTTGTCGACTGTTCGCCTTAACCCCACCTCCGTTTGGCAATTTGCCCTCATGACGAATTAAAGTTACAATCTTGGGTTTTTCAGAGGGTTCTAATCATCCTCTTTTTCTGCAAATCTGCTGCGATATGGTACGAATACGATCGTATCAGCGAGATTTCTCGCTTAGTAAGTTGGTACGTCTATTTTCGTTTCATTTGATTTTCACTGCCAGGCTGCCGGCTTTCATGTAGCCGCCCTCGATCTGGTTTGTTTGGGCGGTATGTCCTGTTTACCACTTTCTCGTGGAGATGCGTCATGCGTATTCTGCCTCATACCCATTCCCCCACCGCTGCGGCTGATACTGCTGCATCACCGCGCGGTAAGCACCTGGTAACACGCGCAATGCCGGGGTTACACCTCATCGGTGATCTGTTCGGCTGCCGTGACGGCGCCGATTTGATGACGGATACCGCTACACTTGAGGCTTTCTGTAAACAAGCCGTCGCCGATGCCGGTCTGACCGCCGTCGGCAGTCTGTTCCACAGCTTTGGCCAGGGCGAAGGAGTAACCGGCACGATCATGCTGGCTGAATCACACCTCGCTCTGCATACCTGGCCAGAGGATAATTATGTCACCCTCGATGTGTATGTATGCAGTTACAGCTGTGATAATTCCGCCAAGGCTGAACATCTGTTTGGAACACTGATGCAGGCATTTCAGCCGGCTGATCCCCATCTGCACCGCGTCGTACGTGCATGAGCACATCTGAACGCCCTCCCTCGCCTTCCAGTATGGCAGGGGATTTTGCTGTCGAACCTCTCTCACCGGATTTCGGTTTTTATTTACGCACCACAGAATTACTGGCTGAACGTCATTCGCCCGTGCAGCACATCGAAATCGTGCAGACACCGCTATTCGGGCGGGCCATGCGCATCGATGGCTGCTTCATGACTTCGGAGCAGGACGAATTCTTTTACCATGAACCGATGGTACACCTGCCCGCCATCACCCACGGCGATCCACGCCAGGCGCTGATCGTCGGCGGTGGCGATGGGGGAGCAGCCTATAACCTGCTGCGCTACCCGAACATGGAACGCGTCGTACTGGCCGAGCTCGACCGTGACGTCATCGATATGGCGCGCGCGTGGCTACCCAAAGTGCACCGCGGTGCTTTCGACGATCCGCGCCTGGAACTGCAGCTGGGTGATGGACGTGCATTCACCGAAAAGTGTGAAAACCAGTTTGACCAGATCGTGCTGGACCTCACAGATCCTTTCGGTCCCGCTATATCTTTGTACACACGCGATTTCTACCGTGCCTGCCGGCGTGCACTCAAACCGGGCGGTGTTCTGTCACTGCATGTCCAGTCACCAATCTATCGCAGCCCGATAATGGCACGCCTGCTGGCATCATTACGCGATGTATTCGGTGTAGTACGTCCGTATCTGCAATATGTGCCGCTATATGGCACCCTGTGGGCAATGGCGATGGCATCTGATTCTGCAGATCCGTTGTCGTTGTCTGCCATCGAGATCGATGCGCGCCTTACGCAGAACGGCCTGACTGATCTGAAACTCTACAGCGGCGGTACCCATCACGCCCTGCTGAATTTGCCCCCCTTTGTACAGACTCTGCTGTCAGAACCAGCTGACCCGATCGATGATGGGGACAGCCTGGATGACGTCAATCTGGATCCGCGTGAAGCCGGCAAGCTCAAGCTGATACAGACATGAAGCGATCATTTACGATCGTACTGCTGCACTCGGTTTGATCGCCAATCTATAAATCCATCGATCCGATGGTTCTCCAGTAATTCAACGGCCGATCCGGCCAACCCGCTCACAAGCAGGAAAAAAACCGCAACTTCAGCTGTTCGTCAGGCAAACGCAAGTCAAGGCAGTCTATATTCATCCCATACGGAGATCGACTGTCATGCGCTGTTCAATCCTGTTCATCCTCATTTTGCAGGTCATACCGCCCAGCAGCCAGGCGCGCCCGCATCCAGGCCGAGATCAATCAATTCATCAATGAATTACATGATGAAACACAGATATCAAAAAATAATTATTGCTATCGCCCTCATTCTGGGAAGTGCAATCGCAGGCATCTCCGGCTATTTTCATTCCCGGCAAGCTGCTGTCCACTCGGAAACCAACAATACCAATTCCAGTCACAATCCCGACCATCTGGTATTTCCAGCCAATGCCCCCCAGCTCGCCTACGTCAAGACAAGCTGGGCCGTCATTTCACCGTTACCGGCAAGCGAACCACTGACCGCCCGGCTGGCACTGGCTGAAAATCATACCGCCCGTATCATTCCTGCAGTCGCCGGCCGTATTTTGCAACTGCACGCTGAAATTGGTGATCAGGTCAGCACTGGTACACCCCTTGCGACACTGGACTCGCCGGATTTTGGTACCGCCCTTGCCGATCTGCATAAAGCAGAAGCAGATGTGTTACGAAAACATCTTACCTACAAGCGAGCACAAGAACTGCTGGCGGGTGACGCTATCGCCCGACGTGACGTTGAAAGTGCCAGAGCAGAATGGCAGATTGCGGCGGCGGAAACAGAACGTGCCCGATTACGAATCAGGAACCTGTCTCCCAACAGTAAAATTCAAAATGAACAACTCGTATTGCGTGCACCTGTTGCAGGCATCGTAGTCGAGCGCCAGGCCAACCCGGGCACGGAAGTCCGCCCGGATCAGGGTGTGCCGCTGTTCGTCATCTCCAATCTGTCCCGCCTGTGGGTACAAGTCGATGTACCGGAACACCTGATTGGCCGGGTACATACCGACAATCCACTATTACTCTCGTTCGATGCATTTCCTGGCGAATCCTTCTTTGCCACCATCACTCGCATCGCGCCCCAGATCGATCCAAATGTTCGCCGTGTCCAGGTACGTGCCGAAATCGACAACCCGGATGGACGCCTTCGCCCGGCCATGTTTGCCCGCGCCCGACTGGCCGATTCACAAGCTGTCAATGTCATCCGACTGCCTGCGGTATCGGTGATCACCCATGGAATTTATCCTACGGTTTTCATTGAAACGGCTCCTGGTCAATTCGTCCAGCGACAGATCCGTATCGCTTTCCAGGATGCCGAATCTGTCTGGCTCGAACCGGAGAATAGCAGCGTACAAGCCGGTGAAGAAGTCGTGACCGACGGCGCCATGTTGCTTGTTTCTGAACTTGCCGCCGGTAACTAACATGCTCAGCCGTCTTATTTCATTCTCGATCAAACAGCGACTGTTCATTCTCGTCATGGTAGGAGCCCTGCTGGTGGCAGGTATACGTGCTTTCATCGAACTGCCGATCGAAGCTTTTCCCGATGTACAGGATGTACAGGTACAGGTCATCACCCAGGTTGTCGGCCAGGCACCGGAGGAAGTCGAACGCAGCGTCACCATCCCGATCGAACGGGAAATGAGCGGCATCCCCCAAATGACCCAGTTACGTTCGGTTTCCATCACCGGATTATCGGTCATCACCATGATTTTTGCTGATGGCACCGAGGATCGTCTGGCACGTGCACAAGTATTGGAAAAATTGCAAACTGTCGATCTGCCGGATGGCGTAACGCCCACTCTGGCACCGCTTACCACTGCCGTGGGTGAAATTTACCGCTATGTAGTGGATGCCCCGCCCAATCTGCCGCTGTATGAAGTCCGTGCAATCCAGGACTGGATCATCCGGCCGGAATTAAGACGTGTACCGGGTGTGGCAGATGTCGTTGGCTTTGGCGGATCAGTCAAGGAAATCCAGGTTGATGTGGATCCGAATGCGCTGCGCAAATTCGGGCTGACACTGGACCAGGTCAGCCAGGCACTCCGTGAAAACAATGCCAATACCGGTGGTGGCATCATCCGCCGTGGCGGTGAAGGGCTGGTACTACGTGCCATCGGTCTCTTCCATACGGTCGAAGATGTAGCGGCCACCGTCATCATGTCACACGAGGGTAAAGCCATTACCGTGGGCGATGTCGCTACTATCGAAATCAGCGGGCACACCCCTCTCTCCGGCATCGTTTCCCTCGCCCAACAGGGCAACGATGGCAAGATCCTGAGTCAGGATTCGATCGTCGAAGGGATTGTGCTGATGATAAAAGGCAGTGATCCAAGCAAAATCATCCAGACGCTCAAAACCCGGGTAGACGAACTCAACAGTCAATCCAAGCTCCCTGAAGGCGTGCACATACGCCCGATTTACGAGCGTACCCAGCTGGTGGACCACACAGTAGCTACCGTCGGAGAAAATCTGCTGCTCGGTGCATTGCTGGTCGTAGCCGTACTGATCGTATTCCTGCGTGACTGGCGGACTTCCCTGATCGTTGCCTGCATCATTCCACTGACATTGCTGTTTGCCTTCATCATGATGAATGCACGCGGCGTATCAGCCAACCTGATTTCACTGGGCGCAGTCGATTTCGGCATCATCATCGACAGTGCCGTGGTGCTGGTGGAAGCGCTGATGATACGGCTGATGCTGCGACAGGAGCCCGAATCCGGGCAGGATACCGCCAAATGGCGCGTCAATGCGCTGCGGCAGACTGCCATCAACCTTGGCAAGCCCATCCTCTTTTCAAAAGCAATCATCGTCCTTGCCTTTGTACCGATATTCACCTTCCAGCGAGTGGAAGGCAAAATCTTTTCCCCGGTAGCCTTCACTCTTTCTTTCGCGCTGATCGGCGCCATCATCCTGACACTCACGCTGGTTCCCGCGCTGCTCTCCTACCTGCTGCAACGCAGTTCAGTATCCGAACCCCACCTCGCCTGGATGGAACGGTTGAAAACCGGTTACCGGAAACTGCTCGACTGGACGGACACGCGTCCCCGTATCATGGCCGGAATTACCATCGCTTCACTGGCAGGGGCACTCACCCTGCTGCCAGTGATCGGTACGGAATTCCTGCCCAAGCTCGATGAAGGAAACATCTGGCTGACGATCGCCCTCCCTCCTTCCATCCACCTGGAGCAATCGAAAGAAGTGGAACGTGCAATACGGGCCAAGCTGATTACCTATCCGGAAGTCAAGACCATCGTGGCCCAGGTCGGTCGGCCGGATGATGGTACTGATCCCAAAGGAGCCAATAATCTGGAAATTCTGGCTGACCTGAATCCTCGCAGCAGCTGGCGCTTCAGCTCCAAGGAAAAACTGGTGGCCGACATGTCGCACTCGCTCAAGGCCATTCCGGGTCTGCCGACCAATTTCTCACAGGTCATCCAGGATAATGTCGAAGAATCCCTGTCCGGCGTCAAAGGCGAAATCGCCATCAAGGTATTCGGCCCTGATCTGGAAATCCTGGAGGATAAGGCTGAACAGATCGTTACCCTGCTCAATCACATCCGCGGCGCAGTCGATGTAGCAGCCATCAAGGTCGGTGGCCAGACCGAGGTTACCGTCACGCCGGACCGGCAAAAACTAGCGCGTTACGGTATCAGCATCGCAGAAATCAACACTCTTTTTCAGACTGCATTCGGTGGCAGTGCAATCACCCGTTTTTATGAAGGTGAACGGCGCTTCAACGTCAATCTCCGGCTGGCGCCAGATTATCGGCACACCATCACCGATATTGCCAATCTGCAGATCGCCATTCCAGGCAGTGCCGGTGCATTCCTGACACTGGGTGAACTGGCCCGTATCGACGTGCGCCAGGGTGCCTCTCGTATTGCGCGTGAGGCGGGCGGCCGTGCCGTTTCGGTCAAAGCCAATCTGATGGGACGCGACCAGGGCAGTTTCGTCAGTGAAGCCCAGAAAAAGGTCACCGAGCATGTTCACCTGCCACCGGGTTATCGCATCACCTGGGGCGGGCAGTTCGAAAACCAGCAACGTGCGATGAAACGGCTGATGATCATCGTTCCCGCCAGTCTGCTCGGCATCTTTGTCCTGCTGTTTTGGGCGTTCAAATCGCTGCGCTCGGCCTTCATCATTTTACTGATCGCTCCACTCACACTGATCGGTGGCCTCACCGGACTGGCCCTGTCGGGGTTACATCTCTCTATTTCGGCTGCCGTCGGATTTATTGCGGTATCGGGCATCGCGGTGCAGAACGGCGTGATCATGGTCGAAGAAATCGTCGGACTGCTTCATAAAGGACGATCATTCGCTGAAGCAGTACGGGAAGGCGCGGTACTGCGTTTGCGCCCGATTCTGATGACAGCCCTGATGGCAGGCCTCGGGTTGTTGCCGGCAGCACTTTCTCACGGTATCGGCTCGGAAACCCAGCGCCCGTTTGCGGTCGTCATCGTCGGCGGTATCATTTCCGCCACTTTCTTCACGCTGGTGCTGCTGCCGCTGATGTTCAACCGGCTGGCACGGCCCAAACATACACAACCCTAAGGAACCGGCCAGGACAAATCAGGCGCAATTTTTTCACAGTTTGCCGGAAACATCGGGTGTTACCATGGAGCTGACTGGAGGAAAGCAATGCGTATTCTGGTTGTCGAAGATGATTCTCTGGTGGCAAGCGGCATCAAACAGGGACTGACCAACGCGGGCTATACCGTGGATGTGGCACGAAACGCCGCAAGTGCTGAACGCCATCTCCGCGAAGAGAATTTTGATCTGGCCGTGGTAGACATCGGCCTGCCGGATATCGATGGATTGACCCTCGTGCAACGACTGCGTCACCGGAAAATGCGCCTTCCCGTGCTGGTGCTGACGGCACGCGGCAGCATGGAAGACACCATTGCCGGCCTCGATATCGGTGCGGACGACTATATGACCAAACCATTCCGCCTGCCGGAGCTGATCGCCCGTATCCGCGCCCTGATCCGCCGCGCCCATTCGATCACCAGTACCGAATTGCAGCATGACCGACTGGTTCTCAATACCGGCAGCTATACAGCGACATTGAACGACCAGCCGCTTTTGCTGACCCGGCGCGAATGGACAATCCTCGAAACCCTGCTGATGGCCTCTCCCCGCGTAGTCAGCAAGGACAAACTACTGCAGAACCTGACAGGCTGGGACAAGAACATTACCCCCAATGCCATCGAAGTCCACGTATCACGTCTGCGCGCCAAGATCGCCCCGGGCGGGATCGAAATTCGCACGGTTCGCGGCATCGGCTATCGTATCGACCAGAGTCACTCATGAAATCCGGCTTTTCCCACCCACTGGGTTTACGGCAGCGATTGCTGCTATGGATACTTCTTCCTCTGATCGCGGTTTTCATCGGCAGCATTCTGTTCGATTACCGCCTGGCACAGGAAACTGCCGATACTGCTTATGATCATTCCCTGAATAACGCCGCTCTGGACATTGCTGCCTATATTCAGACTGTCGGGTTGAACCCCGAATTGCATCTGACGCCGGAAGCAGAAGCCATGTTGCGTCATGACGCAGTGGACAAAATCTTCTTCGCTGTTCGCAGCGCCGATAAACAGCTGCTGATCGGTGATGCCCAGCTGCCGGCTTACCCCGGAGCGATCCACAAACGACCGGTATTCATCGATGATGTCTACCAGGGTGAAAAAATCCGCGCTACCACGCAGCTCATCATGGTCGATGCCAATGAGATCACCATCACCGTGGCTGAAACCATGCGAGAACGCGATCACGCCAGCAACCGGATACTGGCAGCAACGATCATTCCCAATCTGATCATCATAGCCGCAACGCTGCTGGTGATCTACTTTGGCGTGCGACGCGGGCTGGCACCGCTGGTACATGTCGAAAACCAGATCGCCAGCCGCTCACCCCGTGATCTGCGTGCGCTCGACATCGGACACGCGCCACGCGAAATTCGCCCGATGCTTACCCGGCTCAATGAACTGTTCGAATCGCTGCGTACAGCGGCAGCCGCCCAACAGCGCTTCCTGGCCGATGCGGCCCACCAGCTGCGCACGCCCCTTGCCGGTTTACAAACCCAGATCGAACTGGTAGCGGCCGAAGGAAAATATGTGCGCAACGATGAACGGCTGGCGCGTATCGAGGAAGCAGCAGAACGTATCGCCCATCTGGTTACTCAGTTGCTGATCTATGCCCAGACTGAGCCGGCAGCTTCCGCCAACCAGACTTTCCACCCGGTAGCGCTGCACGAACTGGCGGAAAGCGCGGCCTCGACCTTCATCGACCGTGCCCTTGCCAAAGATATCGACCTCGGCTTCGAAATCCAACCGGCAGTCGCTGAAGGAATTGCCTGGATGCTGCGTGAAGCCCTGGGTAATCTGATCGATAACGCACTACGCTACTGCCCTGCCGGTAGCACGATCACGGTTCGCAGCGGCGTCCATTCCAGCCGGCCCTGCCTGGCCGTGGAAGATAACGGGCCCGGTATCCCACCTGAAGAACACAAAAAGGTATTCGAGCGCTTCTACCGCATTCCGGGATCGATCAGTGGCGGCTGCGGCCTGGGCCTGCCCATCGTTCAGGAAATTGCCCATCTGCATGCTGCCACTATCACTTTTTCCAGACCGGCAAATAGTGGTCTGACAGTTACACTAACCTTTCCTGAAAATCACAGAGAAAATACCTAACTAACAGAAATTTGATGACGATCATCGGGAAACGATGAAATACAGACCAGACAAAGTAGAAAAAAGGATGCCTGTCAATTTACAAAAGGGCTGTAAAAAGACAGGCAGAAGTAGAGGAGGAAGCAACTACTTACCGGTAGAGCACGCTGCTTATCCAGACAAGATCCGAAAGAAAAACCTGCATTCCTTCTCACGAATCTATTTCATATTGCAAACATGAATCCGGATGTCAGAGGTGGTACAGATAATGAGTCGATTATGCCCTCAAACATTCTGCTTGAGAATGTGACATATTGTCGCAGCCTGATTTGACGGGGTTTTAGAGATGTTCCGCATAATTTACGCATCGCCCGCAGGGTTGAATTTTCATCCGGAATAGATGTGTTTTAGCCCTCCAGAACACCGAACACCGGCACTCCTGGATCCACCGTCATAAATCCAGGTAACCAGTATTTGTCAACAAAGATATCCGATTTTTCACACGGCGTAGCTTAGATTCTCAACGGACGTAGCATGTTCTTTCGGCGGATTCAGCCAGACCTCTTGGATAGGGGTTGCCAGTCCCGGAGTGGATGAACCGGTGGTGTGGGTATGAAGGGGCCACCACCACGAACAAGACTAGGTGTTTAGTCCCATGATATCTCGCCGTGGTAAGATGTTTGCCCTGTAACAATGAAATGGATCTATCCATGACCACACCCGAGGAAATTACTCAATATCTGCAGGACCACCCGGAATTTTTTGAGGAACACCCTGATCTGCTGGAATCACTCCGTTTTCCGCATCCTTACGAAGGCCGTGTCATTTCGATCAACGAGCGGCAGGTAGCAATGCTGCGCGAGAAAAACAAACTGTTGCAGAACAGGCTGCAGGAGCTGATCGATGTCGGTGAAAACAACGATGCCATCAGTGAAAAAATGCATCGCCTGACGGTTGCACTGCTGGGTTTCGGTTCACTGCCCGAACTGCTGCACGAGCTGCAATACCATCTGTGCGAAGATTTTTCCATTCCGCATGTCGTATTGCGCTTGTGGCAGATCGATGAATTTGGCACCGAGGCGGATCTGCCTTCTCCTGAATTCGATCCGATCAGCAACAATGTACGTATCCTTGCACAGGGAATGCTGCGCCCTTATTGCGGACCGGAGGTGGATGACGAAATCAGGCAATGGTTTGCTCAGGATGCGGAATATCTGAAATCCTTTGCCGTCATTCCATTGAAAAAGCAAAGTAATTTTGGTCTGCTGGTAATGGCCAGCCCGGAGGCAGAACGCTTTTATCCGGACATGGGAACACTTTATCTGGAACGGCTGGGAGATATGGTGAGCAGTTCGATCATGCGCCTGATACAGCAGACTCCCGGAGCAGCCAATCGTGAATCAGCCTCATGATGAGCGTGATACACCCCTGCCGCCACTGCTGAGCGAGTATCTGGCTTATCTGGCCAGCACACGCAGTCTTTCCCTGCTGACTCAACACAGCTACCGGCGTGATCTGGTTGCACTGGTATGCTGCATTGCCGCTCAGCATCAAAGTGAACATGAAAACGGGCATGAAGTCACTGACGCTTCGCTAACCCGCTTGCATTCGCACGATATCCGCCATTTCATCGCGCACTTGCATCATGGCGGTCTTTCCGGCAGAAGCCTGGCGCGCATGTTATCCGCCTGGCGTGGGTTTTATCGTTATCTGATGCGCCATCATCACCATACCGAAAATCCCTGCCAGGATATACGCGTCCCCAAATCGCCACGGAAGCTGCCGCATGCGCTTTCACCGGATGAAGCCGCACAACTGCTGGCTTTTGATCCCGCTGATGCACTGGCGACACGCGATCTGGCCATGTTCGAGCTGTTTTACTCCTCCGGATTACGGCTGGCCGAGCTGACCCGATTACAGCCAACCGATATCGATTTCAGCGAAGGTATCGTACGTGTTACGGGTAAAGGCAGCAAAACCCGCATCGTACCGGTGGGAGAACCCGCACTGCGTGCATTGCAAGCCTGGTTGCCACTGCGCAGCGCATGGCTGACATCCGGCGAAACTGCCTTGTTTCTATCACGGCACGGCCAGCGTATCCACCCGCGCACCATCGCTGTCCGCCTGCATCAGCGTGCCCGGCTGCAGAATCTTGATGACCGGGTACACCCGCATGCTCTTCGCCATTCATTCGCTTCCCATCTGCTGCAATCAAGTGGCGATTTGCGCGCAGTTCAGGAAATGCTTGGCCACAGCAGCATTCGCAGTACGCAGGTGTACACCCATCTGGATTTTCAGCATCTGGCCAAGATTTACGATCAGGCCCATCCTCGTGCCAAAAAGAGACCTAAAACCGGTTAGATTTTTGTCAGGAGCCGGTACGAATTCAACCGGGTAATCAGGATTGGTTTCTGAAGGCTGACCAGGCCTGCCGGATGGCACGTGCTTCTGCAAACAATTTTTCCAGCGATTCACCATCATGATCGGCCAGCATTTGCTGCAATCCGGAGAGTTCCTGCTGATAGGCTTCAATCTGTGCCAGCAATGCAGCACGATTTTCAAGACAGATATCACGCCACATTTCCGGGGAACTGGCGGTAATGCGGGTCATATCATTCAGGCTACTGCCGGCGAAGCGAAGAAGCGCCAGCGGATCTCCCTCGCTTAAGGTATGGCTCAGGGTACGAATATGCTGCATCAGTGAGAATGCCAGCATGTGCGGCAGGTGACTGATTGCAGCGAGTAGCTGATCATGCTGCTCCGGCAGCATGGATGAAACACTGGCACCGCAGTGTTGCCAAAGGTCAGCAACACGATCGACGATCTGCTGATCATTCTCCTGCAACGGCGTCAGAATCACGGGTTTATCCTGAAACAGGTCAGGAAAGGCGGCTTCTGCACCGTTGAATTCAGTACCCGCAATGGGATGTGCAGGGATGAAACGTTCAATCCGCTTACCCAGATTGGCACGGGCAGCATGGACTACGTTCTGTTTGGTGCTGCCAACATCAGAAATGATGGTATGGGCTTTCAGATGAGGCGCCATCTGCTGCATGACACCGGCCGTCTGTTTTACGGGAATCGCGAGCAATACGAAATCTGCGCCGGACAATGCTGCGGCAAAGTCGCTCGTTTGTTCATCGATAATGCCCAGCTCAAGGGCACGCTGCATGTTTTCAGGACTGCGACCCATGCCGACGACACGATCCACCAGGCCAGCCCGGCGCAGTGCCAGCGCAAATGAACCACCGATCAACCCTACACCGACAACGACTAGTTTTGAAATGGCGGGAAAAGCCATGATCAGGTATTTGTGTTGCTGCTCAATCCAGTTCTTTCAATGCCTGTTCCAGCGCTTGCAGGAACCGCTTGTTTTCTTCTTCGATTCCAATGGTTACCCGCAAATGGTTGAGCATGTCGTAATTACCCAGCGGGCGCACGATGACCCCCTGCTGCAGCAGATTTCTGTAGATTTTCAGCGTATTAGCCGGATGCCCGTCGATATGGCAACAGACAAAATTACCGAAGGAAGGAATATATTCGATACCGAGCTGGTCCAGGCCATGAGTCATCTGCTGCATGCCCGTACGATTCGTCATATAGGCAAGTTTGACAAATTCAACATCCTTGAGCGCTGCCTGTGCAGCCGCCAGACCGATACTGTTTACATTGAACGGCTGGCGAATACGATTCATCAGATTGGCGATATCAGCATGTGCCAGCGCAAAGCCAACGCGTACACTGGCAAGACCATAAGCTTTGGAAAAAGTACGGGTGATGACCAGATTCTGGAAATTCTTCAACCACGCAATACTGTTTGCCTTGTTTGCTTCCGGCAGATATTCGTCATAGGCTTCATCCAGTATCACGAGTACATCCTGCGGAACACGTTCCATAAAACGCAGCAGATCCCTAGCGTCACACAATGTCCCGGTAGGGTTGTTAGGATTGGCGATGAATATGATACGGGTTTCCGGCGTAACAGCAGCCAGCATGGCTTCGAGATCGTGGCCATAATTACGGGCGGGGACGGCAATACCTCTGGCACCAACAGCCTGGGCCAGCAGCGGATAGATGGCGAAGGCATACTGGGAATAGATGGCGGTTGAATCCGGGTGCAGAAAAATGCGAGTGGCAAGTTCAAGTACATCGTTGGAGCCATTGCCCAGCACGATCTGGTCGGCCGGCATGCCCAGCCGTTCGGACAACGCTGCCTTGAGCTCGAAACCACTGCCATCCGGATACCGGGCCGATTCGTTGAGCGCCTGGATCATGGCTTCCTTTGCCAGGGGACTGGTACCCAACGGGTTTTCATTGGAAGCCAGTTTGACTACTTCATCTTTATTCAGCCCCAGGTCTCTAACCAATTCTGAGATTGGTTTACCGGGCTGATAGGGCTGAATTGCCCGGATATAGTCCGGAGCCAGTTCACTGAGATTCATCATATTTAAAAGTAAATAGTATCTTGTTCAGGAATTTATCGATTCATGCAGCAGGATAAGAACCGAAAATCTTCAGAAAGGTTGTATTATCACGCAGTGCTTGCAGTGCCCTGGCTACATTTTCATCTTCCTGATGTCCTGCAATATCGGTAAAAAAAACATACTCCCACAGACTGGCACGCGAAGGACGTGATTCCAGACGGGTCATACTGACCTGATAGCGTGCAAAGGGTGCAAGAAGCTCGTGCACCGCACCGGGCCGGTTATGCGTAGCCATGGCGAGTGAAGTTTTATCCCTCCCGGAACGCGCAACATCCTGACTGCCAATGACCAGAAATCGAGTTGTGTTATTCGGATTATCCTCAATGTTAGCGGCACAAACTTTCAGCCCGAATACTTCGGCAGCCTTCTTTCCGGCAATGGCTGCGGCACTGCTGTCGACGGCAGCCTGACGGGCAGCATCTGCATTACTGGCGGCATCGATCCGGTCGACAGCCGTCAGACTTTGCAAATTCTCGTTGATCCATACCTGACATTGTGCAAATGACTGCGGGTGAGAATAAATTTTTCGAATAGCGGTCAGATCAGTCTGTTGTGCCATCAGGCACTGGTGTACAGGCAGCTCGAGCTCGCCACATATCTTCAACGGTGTCTGCAACAGCAGATCCATGGTTCTACCGACTGCTCCCTCGGTAGAATTTTCAACCGGAACGACACCATAGCTGGCAGCGCCGGATTCGACCTTGCGAAAAATATCGTCGATCGAACTGCAAGGCAGTGAAGTAACAGCACTGCCAAAACGTTTGGTAACCGCTTCTTCCGAAAATGTGCCCTGCGGCCCCAGATAAGCAACAGTCAAGGGCTCTTCCAGCGCACGGCAAACCGATATGATTTCAGTAAACAGGTGCACAATATGCTCATCTCGCAACGGCCCCGGATTGGATTGCTGCAAACGGGAAAAAATCTGTGATTCACGCTCAGGACGATAAGCAGTGCCGGACTTCTGTCGGCCGACTTGCTGTGCAAGCCGCGCGCGAGTGCTGATCAATCGGAGCAACTCATCATCGACTGCATCGATTTCATTGCGCAGTTGTTTAAGCTGTTCTGTCATCAATGTGGGTTAATGTATTTGCCTGGATTTTTTTGTTTTCATGCCCGTTCAGAAGATTCTGATATCGGCAGATAGCGCACCATCAGTACACCCGTAATCCGGACGATCGCATCGATGGTTTCCTGTGGAACTGCTTTATCGGTATCGACCAGTGTATAGGCCATTTCCCCGCGGGATTTATTCACCATGTTGTGGATGTTCAGACCGACATCTGCCATGCAGGTCGATATCTGTCCCAGCAGATTGGGAACGTTGGCATTGGCAACGGCAACCCGGTACGGTGTTCCGCGTTCCATGACGACATCCGGAAAATTGACGGTATAGGAAATGTTACCGTTCGTAACATAATCCATGATCTGATCAGCAATCATCATGGCACAATTTTCTTCAGCCTCACGCGTGGAAGCGCCGAGATGGGGCAAAGTAACGACTGCCTGCTGTTGCTGCAGTTTCCGGCCGGGAAAATCACAAACATAGTACCGGATGACCCCGCTTTTGATACCAGTCAGCACGGCGTCTTCATCAACGATCGCGTCACGCGAAAAATTGAGCAGAATGGTGTTCTTCTGCATGCAGGAGATCAGTGAATCGTTGATCAGATGACGAGTGGAGTCGTTGAGTGGCACATGCAGCGAAATAAACTGACTGCGGCGTATCAGATCCTCGATCTGGTTTGCTTTCTGTACTTCGGCGGGCAAACTCCATGCAGAGTCGATGGTAATTTTCGGGTCATACCCGAGCACCTTCATTCCAAGTTTTATTGCGATATCGGCCACCTGCCGTCCGATCTTGCCCAGACCGATGACACCCAGTGTCCGCCCCGGCAATTCCAAGCCGGAAAACTGTTTTTTGCCTGCTTCAACCTGAAGGTTGAAAGACTGATCATCGCCTTCCAGTGTTTCGACGAAGCGTAAAGCCGGTATCAGATTACGCGATGCCATCAACATGCCTGCCAGCACCAGTTCCCTGACTGCATTGGCATTGGCGCCCGGCGTATTGAAAACCGGGATGCCGCGTGCGCTCATCTGGTTGACGGGGATGTTATTGGTTCCGGCACCGGCGCGCCCGATTGCAATGACGCTTTCGGGTATTTCCATATCGTGCAGGTTATGAGAACGTACCAGTATCACGTCAGGACCGGTAATGTCGCTGCCGATCTGAAAAAGATGCGGAGGAAAACGCTTGAGCCCGACCTGGGCAATCGAGTTCAGTGTAAGAATTCGGGTGATTCTTTGGGCATCATCAGGCATGGTTTTTCTCGAATTCCCGCATGAAGGTCACCAATGTCTGTACACCTTCCAACGGCATGGCATTATAGATCGAGGCTCGCATACCGCCGACCGACCGGTGCCCTTTCAACTGAATCAGGCCATGCGCCTGAGCCTGTTTCAGGAATGCGTCATCAAGACCGGGATCACTCAGTGTAAACGGAACATTCATCCTGGATCGATCTGCCTGGTTGACCGGGCAATGGTAAAAACTGCTGACATCGATCAGATCATAGATCAGTTTGGCTTTGGCAATGTTACGCTGTTCAATCGCAGTCAGTCCGCCCTGTTTTTTCAGCCATTCCATGACGAGCCCCATGATGTAAATGGCATAAGTGGGAGGCGTATTGTACATTGAAGCATTATCTGCATGCGTTTTATAGCGGAACATAGCGGGTGTTCCGGCAAGCGGTGGAATATTCAGTAAATCCTCACGAACGATCACCACCACCAACCCGGCAGGACCGACATTTTTCTGTGCTCCGGCGTAAATCAGCCCGAACTTGCTGACATCGAAAGGGCGCGACAGGAAATTGGAGGACATATCGGCAACCAGCGGAATGTTTTTGTTGTCACCGGCTACTGCGGATAAATCAGGCGTCCACTGAAATTCGACTCCGCCGATCGTCTCGTTGGACGCGTAATGTACATAAGCCGCATCAGGCGAGATATGCCATTGCGCCAGCGGTGGAATCGAATTGAAACCATCACTTTCCGACGAAGCTGCGATCTGGACAGAACCGTAATTTTTGGCCTCACTGATGGCCTTTGCCGACCATTGACCGGTATTGACATAATCCGCTTTGCCCTTCTTGCCGAGCAGATTCATCGGCACCATGGCAAACTGGCTGGATGCTCCCCCTTGAAGAAAGAGTACTTTATAGTGATCCGGAATGCCCGCCAGCTCACGCAAAGCAGATTCGGTTTCGTCCGCGATGGACATGAATTCTTTCCCGCGATGGCTCATTTCCATGACTGACATGCCACTGCCGTGCCAGTCCAGCATTTCTTCGCGAGCCTGCTCCAACACTTCCTCCGGCAGTACTGCCGGACCTGCACTGAAATTGTAGATTTTTCTCATTGGTTCACCAGGTTGAGCTAATCCTCATCCGTTTCGACGATTCTCTCCAGTCCGGCCAGTTTCTCACCTGCATCCAGATTGATCAGTGTCACTCCCTGAGTTGCCCGGCCCATTTCACGAATCTCACTGACGCGAGTGCGAATCATGACGCCACCCGTGGTAATCAGCATGATTTCATCACTGGACTCAACCAGTTGTGCAGCGACGACTTTACCGTTACGGACGTTGGTGTTAATCGCGATCATACCCTGAGTACCCCGGTTATGCCGGGTATATTCGGTAATAGGTGTACGTTTGCCGTAGCCATTCTCAGTCGCGGTCAATACCGCCATATTTTCATTATCTGCAACCAGCAGTGAAATGACCTGCTGCCCTGCTCCAAGCTTCATACCCCTTACCCCGCGTGCATTACGCCCGGTGGGACGCACATCGTTCTCATCGAAACGCATCGCTTTGCCAGCATCAGAAAAGAGCATGACATCATGCTTGCCTTCGGTCAGCGCAACACCGATCAGATAATCTCCCTCATCGAGGTCGATTGCAATGATTCCATTGGTACGCGGCCGTGAAAACTCTGACAACGGTGTTTTCTTGACCGTACCACCGGCAGTTGACATAAATACGTAACGGGTATCGTCAAATGATTTGACTGGCAGTACAGCATTGATCTTTTCATTCTGTTCCAGTGGCACGAGATTATTCACCGGCCTGCCCCGCGAAGTACGGCTACCTTGCGGCACATTGTAAACCTTGATCCAGTAGACACGCCCAAGGCTGGAGAAACACAGAATGAAATCATGCGTATTGGCGATAAACAGATTGTCGATGAAATCGTCCTCTCGGGTAGTGATTGCCTGCTTGCCGCGCCCTCCGCGTTTCTGCGCACGATAATCGTCCAGCAACTGGGATTTGATGTAGCCCGCATGTGACAGGGTCACCACCATATCGGCAGGCGTAATCAGATCTTCAGTATTCAAATTTTGCGCATCTATCACTACTTCACTGCGCCGGGGATCCCCAAACTGCCCTTTGATGGCCGTCAGCTCTTCCACAATGATGGTGGTAATCCGTTCCGGATTTGCCAGTATGTCGAGGAGATCCCGGATCTTGTCGAGTATTTCTCTGTATTCCGAAACGATTTTTTCTTGTTCCAGTCCGGTGAGTCGCTGCAATCTGAGATCGAGAATCGCTTGGGCCTGTGCATCGGATAAACGATAACCCTGGTCTGACATCCCGAACCCGGCTGCCAGCGTTTCAGGGCGAAATACTGCTGCATCGATCATTGCACGGCGAAGCATTTCTTCAACCAGCGAGGATCGCCATGTTCTGGCCATCAGGCCTTTTTTAGCCTCTGCCGGGGTCGGAGCAGCTTTGATCAGCGCAATGATTTCATCGACATTGGATAAAGCAACCGCCAGTCCTTCCAGCAAATGGCCGCGTTCCCGCGCCTTTCTGAGTTCGAATAAAGTACGCCGCGTCACGACTTCACGACGATGGCGCAGGAAATGATCCAGCATCTGCTTCAGATTGAGCAAACGGGGCTGTCCATCGACCAGCGCAACCATGTTGATGCCGAATGTATCCTGCATCTGTGTCTCTTTATACAGATTGTTCAGGACGACTTCGGGTACTTCTCCACGCTTGAGTTCGATGACCACGCGCATACCGGATTTATCCGATTCATCGCGCAGATCGGAAATACCTTCTATCCTTTTATCTCTTACCAGCTCACCGATACGCACCAGTAAATTGGCTTTATTCACCTGATAAGGCAGTTCATCGATGATGATACTGTGGCGATTACCTTTATCGAGCTCTTCAAAATGCGTTCTGGCGCGCATGATGACACGCCCTCTTCCGGTCTGGTACCCGTCTTTGATGCCGGATATACCGTAAATGATGCCTGCAGTTGGAAAATCCGGTGCCGGGATACAAGCCATCAATTCGGCGATATCCACGTCAGGATCACGCAGCAGCAACAGGCAGGCGTCAATGACCTCACCCAGATTATGAGGTGGGATATTGGTCGCCATCCCCACCGCGATGCCGGATGATCCATTGATCAGCAGATTGGGTATTTTGGCCGGCAGGATCAGTGGCTCCTGCTCGGAACCATCGTAATTGGGCCCGAAATCGACTGTGTTCTTGTCGAGATCAGCCAGTAATTCATGGGCGATACGTGACATTCTGATTTCGGTATAACGCATTGCCGCGGCATTATCACCATCGATCGAACCAAAATTACCCTGTCCGTCGACCAGCATGTAACGCAGAGAAAAAGGCTGTGCCATGCGCACGATCGTGTCATAGACAGCAGTATCACCATGCGGGTGATATTTACCGATGACATCCCCGACGATACGTGCGGATTTTTTATACGGGCGATTCCAGTCATTGGATAGTTCATGCATGGCATAAAGTACACGACGGTGTACTGGCTTCAGCCCATCGCGCACATCAGGCAAGGCCCGGCCTACGATGACGCTCATCGCATAATCGAGGTAAGAACGCCGCATTTCGTCTTCGAGACTGACGGGCAAGGTTTCCTTGGCGAATTGTTCCATGTATGAATCGCTTTAGTGGTGTGGTGAAATGGTTATCTCAGGATAGAGGCAGCAACTGTCCTGTTGGAATTACTGTTGATTCTGCTCTATACGGGAAGTTTTCTGCTCCAGCATGTCGATCAGCGCGGTAACGCCATCTTTCTGCAATACAGCACTGTATTCAGCCCGCTTCAGGGCCAGATCACTGACCCCGTCGACTACGATATTGATGATGCGCCAGCTTCCACCGGCCTCATGCATCACATAATCAAAATTCACCGGGCTGCCATCAGACCGGATGAGCTGGCTGCGAACCAACATCCGCCCTCGCGGAAGCTGTGTCTGTTCGATGATCTTGAATTGCTCTCCATCGTACTGGTTAAACCGGTCTGCATAAGTTGCAATACTGTTGGCCTGGAATACCCGGGTGATCGCCTGTTGCTGATCGGAATCGAGCTTGGCCCAGTGCGTACCCAGTACAGAGCGGATGATTGCCGCAAGATCATGCGTCTGCTCAATAACAGGAGTCAGAAGCTTCAGACGGCCGCTGTAACCAATTTCCTGACCCTGTTGCATGGCCTGGATCAGCGTATTCTGCAGAGTGATCACCACCCGTTCAGCACCCTCATTTTCGAGTGATTCTGCTCGCAATCCGGAAATCATCACCAGCATGGCGATTACCCATAGCGTCACTATTCTGCTAATTGTGTTCAGAAGTTTCATAACGTCGATTTTTCCAGTGCGCCCGCACTCCTCGCCAGTATCTGAAGGCGGAAGTCCAGGTCATCATGAGATAGAGTGTGCCGATCAGGGGCAATACAATCACCCAAAAGGGTGAACTCCGATAAAATCTGAGCACGGGTGTATAAACAATGAGCATAGCCAGCCAGGCAAGAATGCTGCTGACCACAAAAATCGTATCCGTATAAATGATCGCGGACAATGGCGCACACCAGAACATGCTGGACATGATCAATGTACACAGCAACAGTAATAACGATGAATAGTGCAGTTGCGTGAATGCAGTACGAGCAACGGTATTCCAGATAGCCGCCAGGCTGTCATAACCCCGATGGCTTTGTACAGCATGACTGAGTCCGATCCAGGTTTTGAAACCAGCCTGTTTGACTTGTGCAGCCAATGCACAATCATCGATCAATGCGTGGTGGATACTGGTAAAAGCATCGATGGATCGCAGTACACCAGTTTCAACCAGAATGCACCCACCCGCAGCAGCAGCCATGCGGGATTTCGACTCATTGGACAATTTAAACGGATATAACAGCTTGAAAAAAAATATAAAAGCAGGTACCAGCAGACGTTCGGAGAAACGCTGGACGGGCAACTCTGCCATGAGCGATACCAGCGACAAATTTTCCTGACGAGCCTTATTCAGTAACGCCCCCAAGATACCGGACGATAGACTGATATCTGCATCCAGCAGCAAAGTGTACCGGGTGCGTACCTGTTGCAATCCCTGATTCAGCGCCCACAGCTTTCCACTCCAGTTTTTTGGTGGAGTCGTCCCGGAAATGACTTCAACACCTCGTCTGCCTGCCAGGGATGCAGTATGATCTTCCGACTGATCATCGATTACGATGATTCGTAAACCCTCGCCTTGCGCCTGAAGCCTGTTCAAGGTCTGATCGATGAACTGCGCCTCATTACGGGCAGGAATCAGAACAGTAACGTCATCAAAAGATTGTTTCGCTTCCGGACTTGATGATGGTTCAAGCTGCTCCCGGGTACTCCATGCTCGCCATGGCGCCAGCAGAATAGCCCACCAGCATAACATACCCGCCAAAGACAGATACATTACCAATACAGCCATGACCTTCGATACGCGGGAATATGAATATCTTCAGGCAAACAAAGAAGTATCAGTTATCCGGACCAGATGAATGATCCGATGACGGTGCAACCGTTTTATGTTCAACAGTCACCGGTATGGGAAAAGGTTTCCGTTTATCGGTATTGTGCTGCGACTCACTGCTCGTTTGTAGCGGATCAAGTGCCATAGGCCCTTCTACGCGCGGACCACGCATGCTGACCCGTAATGCTTTAAGCGGATGAGCAAAGGTATCGTTGATGGCAGTGGGCTCAAACCCGCAGTGTGCCATACAGTTTGCACATTTGGGATTGTTGCCGACACCATAGCGATCCCAGTCGGTTTCTTCCATCAGCTCACGGAAACTTGTTGCATAACCTTCATCCACCAGCAGGTAGCAGGGCCGCTGCCAGCCAAACAGATTACGCGTGGGGTTTCCCCACGGCGTACATTTATAACTCTGATTACCTGCGAGAAAATCCAGATACAGGCTGGAATGATTGAATTTCCAGGGAAGCTTGCGTTTTTTGCCGATTTCAAAAATCGAACGGAACAACCGTTTGCTTACCGACCGCTGCAGGAATACATCCTGCCGCGGCGCATGCTCATAACTGAATCCCGGGGAAACATTGATACCTTCAACGCCGAGCTTGGTGGCTGTATCAAAAAACTCCGCCACTTCTTCTGCTGTTTCACTCTGGAACAAAGTGCAATTGACCGTCACCCGGAAACCACGCTGAAGCGCCTGTTCGATCACCGGAATAACCTTGTCATACACACCCTCTCTGCATACCGATGCATCGTGGCGCTCGCGATTGCCATCGAGGTGAATGGAAAATGTAAGATAGGGCGAAGGCTGATAGTCGTCCATGCGAGTATCCAGCAGCAGTGCATTGGTGCACAGATATACAAACTTTTTGCGCTGAATGATGCCCTGCACGATCTGCGGCATTTCCTTATGGATGAGCGGCTCCCCTCCCGCAATGGAAACGACCGGAGCCCCGCATTCATCCACGGCATGCAAACATTCATCCACACTCAGGCGACGGCGTAACGTTTCTTCCGGGTAATCTATCTTGCCACAACCCGCACAGGCCAGATTGCACTGGAACAGTGGCTCAAGCATCAGCACCAGCGGATAACGTTTGTTGCCTGCAAGTTTTTGTTTCAGGATGTAACTGCCCACCCGGTATTGCTGCAAAAAAGGGACGCTCATCGTTAAATTCTCTCCATTTTTTCATACCAGCCAATGTGCTGATCTTTTCCCTGATACAAAACCTGCAAAGCCATCTCTCTTCATCTCCTCAGATTTTGAGAGCAGATAATAAAAACAGGAAATTACTGCGAATGGCGGAAGCGGTGAGATTCGAACTCACGGATGGTTGCCCATCGCTGGTTTTCAAGACCAGTGCCTTAAACCGCTCGGCCACGCTTCCCTGTATCCGGTCAACTAAAAGCGGAATGATACCTTTCAATTGGCTATTTTACCAAGCCATTTCCTTTAAATTCGGCCAATGATCAGAAGAAATGAAGAAATTACAACCTGTATTGTGAACTATCCGGACTTAAGAGATAATGGTCACTTTTGTCGGCTTTTGTTGTCATGTGGTGCATAACATTGAGCTATGGTTTTTGAACAATCGAGGATGAAAATAAATGAAGGAAGCATTTAAAGATTTCAGCGCACCAGTGTTCAAGAATTTGACCAGTGCGATTCGTGCACTGGCCATGGATGCCGTCCAGAAAGCAAATTCCGGCCATCCGGGTATGCCAATGGGTATGGCGGAAATTGCAGAAGTATTGTGGAACCACCACATGCGCCACAATCCGACAAATCCTGACTGGGTGGATCGTGACCGGTTTGTACTATCAAACGGCCATGGTTCCATGCTGATCTATGCTCTGCTCCACCTGACCGGCTACGATCTGTCCATCGAAGACATAAAAAATTTCCGTCAGCTTCATTCCAAAACTCCAGGACACCCTGAATACGGCTACACCCCCGGTGTGGAAACCACCACAGGGCCGCTGGGACAAGGTATCACCAATGCCGTAGGGATGGCGTTGGCAGAAAAAATTCTGGCAGAAGAATTCAACCGGCCTTATTTCCCGATCGTCGACCACTACACCTACGTATTTCTGGGCGATGGTTGCATGATGGAAGGCATTTCCCATGAAGCCTGTTCACTGGCAGGAACATTGAAGCTGGGTAAACTGGTCTGCTTTTATGATGATAATGGAATTTCCATTGATGGACATGTCGAAGGATGGTTTACGGACAACACCCCCAAACGCTTCGAATCTTATGGCTGGCACGTCGTTCCAGATGTCAACGGACATGATCCCGTAGCAATACAGGCTGCCATCGAAGCCGCGAAGAAAGTACAGGACAAACCCACACTGATATGTTGCAAAACAGTCATTGGAATGGGTTCGCCCAACAAAGCCAATACCAGCCATGTTCATGGTGCTGCGCTCGGAAATGACGAAATTGCTGCAGCCCGCCCTCACATCGGCTGGAATTACCTGCCATTCGAAATTCCGCAAGAAGTTTACGATGCATGGGATGCGCGTGCCAAAGGTCAGGCGCTGGAATCCGCATGGAACAGCATGTTTGCGGAATACGGCAAAAAATATCCGGCAGAAGCCGCTGAATTTACCCGCCGCATGGCTGACGAGTTACCCGTCGGGTGGGCTGATCACGTTGAGGGCACTATTAGCCAGATCAATGCCAGGGAAGAAACCATCGCGACCCGGAAAGCATCACAAAATTCAATTGAGGCACTGGCACCGGTATTACCCGAACTGATTGGCGGATCAGCAGACCTGGCCGGCTCCAACCTCACCATGTGGTCTGGTTCCAAGGGAATTAGCACAGAATCTACCGGTAACTATGTTTTTTACGGTGTCCGGGAATTTGGCATGAGCGCCATCATGAATGGCCTGTCGTTGCATGGCGGAATCATCCCCTACGGCGGTACTTTCCTGATGTTTTCCGAATACGCCCGCAATGCTCTGCGCATGGCGGCATTGATGAAAATTCGTAACATTTTCGTGTTCACTCATGATTCGATCGGGCTAGGGGAAGATGGTCCGACCCATCAGCCGGTTGAACAAACTGCCACACTGCGCATGATTCCCAATATGGATGTATGGCGTCCGTGCGATACCGTTGAATCGATCGTTTCATGGGTATCCGCCATTGAGCGCAGAGAAGGTCCGTCATCCCTTATATTCAGCCGCCAGAACCTACCCTTCCAGAAACGGGATGCAGTAACGATCAGCCTGATCAGAAAAGGGGGATATATCCTCTCTGAAGCAGCAAACAGAAAGCCACAGGCCATTATCATTGCAACCGGCTCGGAAATCGGGTTGGCAATGGCTGCACAGAAAACACTGGCAGAAAGCGGTATTGCAGTTCGCGTCGTATCCATGCCTTGTACAAATATTTTTGACAGACAGGATCAGGCGTACCGGGACAGTGTTCTGCCCAAGGGAATTGCACGTGTAGCTGTCGAAGCAGGGGTTACCGATTACTGGCGTAAATACGTCGGCCTTGAAGGAGATGTAATCGGAATCGACAGATTCGGTGAATCGGCTCCTGCAGAAAAATTATTCGAATATTTCGGATTTACCGTTGAGAATGTCGTAAATGCCGTGAAAAGGGTTATATAAGGTAAACAAAATTCGTTTTTACTCGTAAAACAGATTTTTTATTAAAAATGTGGAGATAGAGGAATGACAATCAGAATTGGCATCAATGGTTTTGGTCGTATTGGCCGGATGGTTTTCCGGTGTTCCATAGAGGAGTTTGATGACATTGAAGTTGTCGCAATCAATGATCTGCTGGAACCGGATTATCTGGCTTATATGCTGACACATGATTCCGTCCACGGGCGCTTCAGAGGAGATGTATCCGTCAGCGGAAACAATCTGATTGTAAACGGCAAACAGATTCGTCTGACCGCCATCAAGGACCCGACCGAATTAAAGTGGGATGAAGTTGGTGCGGATATCGTGGTGGAGTCTACCGGACTGTTCCTGACCAAGGAGCTCGCTCAAAAACATATCCAGGCCGGTGCCAAGAAAGTTGTTTTGAGTGCTCCGTCCAAAGACGATACGCCGATGTACGTTTATGGTGTAAATGATAAAGCATACGGCGGAGAAGCCATTATTTCCAACGCATCATGTACCACTAATTGCCTGGCTCCGATTGCCAAAGTACTGAATGATACCTGGGGTATCAAGCGTGGCCTGATGACGACGGTTCATGCTGCCACCGCTACACAGAAAACTGTTGACGGTCCTTCCAATAAAGACTGGCGCGGTGGACGCGGAATTCTTGAAAATATCATCCCTTCCTCTACGGGTGCAGCCAAAGCAGTTGGCGTAGTCATCCCTGAACTGAATAAAAAGCTAACAGGTATGGCATTCCGCGTTCCTACCTCTGACGTTTCAGTAGTGGATTTGACAGTCGAGCTTGAGAAAGACGCATCTTATGAAGACATTTGTAATGCGATGAAAGAAGCCTCAGCTGGTTCAATGAAAGGCATACTGGGATATACCGATCAGAAAGTGGTTTCCACAGATTTTCGCGGAGAAACCTGTACATCGGTATTCGATGCAGAAGCGGGAATTCAGCTCGACAAGAATTTTGTAAAAGTGGTTTCCTGGTATGACAACGAGTGGGGATATTCCTGCAAGTTGCTGGAAATGGTACGAGTAATCGCCAGTAAATAACCGAAGAAATTTTTCTTCTCATAAACCGAACAACCCTGTTTTCATGGTTGTTCGATGGCCATGCTGTAATTGTCCTTGTGCCAGTTACAGCATTATTGCTTCTATATCGGAAATATCTTTGTACTGTGCAGAAAGCCTGGAAGGATATGAATGTTCACTAATCCGTAAAAACATATCTGTAAAAACATTTGTGATGGTCGCTCGTTCTGGTGTGGAGACCATGCCCGCAATTTTTAACCAAGCGATCAGAAGAATTTCTTTCTCTCACATTTTTGAAACCCGTAACCCGGCTAACTTGGAGTCAACGTGTCCGTTATTAAACTTGTCGATCTTGATCTGAAGAATAAACGCGTCTTTATCCGCGCTGATTTGAATGTTCCTGTAAAAGACGGGAAAGTGACATCAGATGCGCGCATTACTGCCTCGATGGCAACGATCAACCACTGCCTGAAACAAGGCGCAAAAGTCATGGTGACCTCTCATCTTGGACGGCCGGAAGAAGGGGTATGGACAGAAGAAAATTCTCTCCAGCCGGTTGCCGATGATATTGCCCGGAGACTGGGAAAGCCTGTCCGGTTGATCAAAGACTGGGTGGATGGTGGATTTGAAGTTGCGCCTGGAGAGCTGGTAATCCTGGAAAATTGCCGAATCAATAAAGGTGAAAAAAAGAACCTCGAAGAAACCGCCAAGAAATATGCCAGTTTGTGTGATGTATTCGTCATGGATGCTTTTGGTACAGCACACCGTGCAGAAGCTTCGACACATGGTATCGCCAAATATGCACCGATTGCCTGTGCAGGTATTTTGCTTACCGAAGAACTCGATGCGCTGACAAAAGCCCTGCATCAGCCAGCACATCCGCTGGTGGCAATCGTAGGCGGATCAAAAGTTTCCACCAAACTGACCGTGCTGGAATCGCTTGCTGAAAAAGTTGATCAGCTCGTAGTCGGCGGGGGAATTGCCAACACTTTTCTCAAGGCCGCAGGGAACAACATTGGAAAATCCCTGTGCGAGGATGAACTGGTACCCGTTGCAAAATCCCTGATGGACAAAATGAACAAGCGTAATGCAACGATTCCCATCGCAGTAGATGTCGTCGTCGGAAAGAAATTCGCTGCAGATGAAGCTGCTGTTCTAAAAGCAGCCAACGCTGTTTCTGATGACGACATGATCTTTGATATCGGCCCTGAAAGTGCTCAAGAATTAGTCGACATCATCATGAAAGCCGGTACGGTAGTCTGGAATGGCCCGGTCGGTGTATTCGAATTCGATCAATTTGGAGAAGGAACACGCGCCATAGCCAAGGCAATTGCTGAAACGGATGCCTTCACCCTGGCGGGGGGCGGTGACACAATCGCTGCCATCCAAAAGTACGACATCTACGATAAAGTTTCCTATATCTCCACTGCCGGAGGAGCATTCCTGGAGTTTCTGGAAGGGAAGAAATTACCTGCTGTCGAGATTCTGGAATTACGTGCGAAGTGAGGTCTGAGAAGATTTTCTTCCGGAAATTCCAGAAATGATGCGAAGAACAAAAATTGTAGCAACGTTAGGACCGGCTTCCAGTAATGCTGAAGTTCTGGGGCGAATGCTCGAAGCCGGTGTCGATGTTATCCGTATCAATTTCTCACACGGAACAAAAGATGAGCACATCGCTTCCGTAGAATTGGTTCGTTCGCTCGCCCGCTCGCTTGGCCGTACAGTCGGGGTACTGGCTGATTTACAGGGGCCAAAAATTCGTATCGGTAAGTTTGAGCAGGGAAAAATTCGACTCAAAACCGGGGATGAATTCATACTCGATGCAGAATGCCAGCTGGGAAACCAGGAACGGGTCGGACTGGATTATCGAGAACTTCCTAATGATGTCGAAGCAGGCGCCACACTCTTACTGGATGATGGACGTATCGTTCTGACGGTGGCCAAAGTCAGAGAAAGTGAAATCTTCTGTGAAGTGTTGCAGGGTGGGATTCTTTCCAACAATAAAGGTATTAACCGGAAAGGCGGAGGGTTGAGCGCACCTGCACTCACTGCGAAAGATTTACTGGATATCAAGACTTCCGCAGTCATTCGAGCAGATTATCTCGCAGTATCCTTCCCTCGCTCCGGTGATGATATCAGACGCGCGCGCGCGCTGATGCAGGAAGCTCAGGGGCATAGTTTGCTCATGGCAAAAATCGAGCGCTCAGAAGCCATTCTGGCACTGGATGATATTCTGGAAGCATCTGATGCCATCATGGTGGCACGTGGAGATCTGGCAGTCGAAGTAGGTGATGCCGCCGTTCCTGCCCTGCAAAAACGCATGATACGATCTGCACGTGAAGCAAATAAGCTGGTGATTACCGCTACGCAAATGATGGAGTCCATGATTTCCAACCCTATTCCGACACGTGCAGAAGTATCAGATGTTGCCAATGCCGTACTGGATGGCACCGATGCAGTCATGCTGTCCGCTGAATCGGCCGCAGGGCAATACCCGGTTGAAGCTGTCGAAGCCATGGCCAGAGTTTGTCTCGAAGCAGAAAAGGAATATACACCCAGTTTGAGAGCACGCCGTTCCCCCGATACACAGTCAATCAGTATTGAAGATGCCATTGCGCGCGCCACCATGTACGCAGCCGGCTCACTCAATATCCAGGCAATTGCAGCATTGACACAAAGTGGTGTAACAGTGTTGTTCATGTCACGCAGAAGTTCGAAAGCACCCATCTTTGCACTCAGCCCACAAGAAGATACTCTGGGGAAAGTCACCCTTTTCCGAGGCGTTTATCCCATAGAATTCGGACAAGGACTGTGTGATCCCGAAATCATCCTAGGCATGGCTGAAGACGAGTTACTCAAGCGTGGTGCGGTACGCGACGAAGATCTGATAATCATGACGATCGGTGAACCGGTTGGCAAAGCTGGCGGGACGAACACCATGAAGATCATCAAAGTAGGCAGTTCCAAGAAAGCTGCACAAGCAGTAAGAGAAGTGGCGCAACAACCCTTTTCTGATCCGCAGAATCTGTAAAAAGTAAACATATCACTGCCAGGCAGTGCCAGACTGGTGATGAAAGTAATTTATAATCAGCAGGTTTATAATTTTGATTCAGGCGTACCATTCATTATTTTTACTGCCACCTGCTGCTGAATGATTTTATTTCAGGAAATATAAAGCTCTAGTTTCGTCAGGAAATCAATACATTAATTTTATTTAAAGGAGACTTCAATGGCACTCGTATCTTTACGCCAGTTACTGGATCATGCAGCTGAAAATGGGTATGGACTCCCGGCTTTCAACGTCAATAACCTGGAGCAGATCCATGCGATCATGCAGGCCGCTGATGAATGCGACAGCCCGGTGATCATGCAGGGTTCAGCTGGTGCGCGCAAGTACGCTGGAGAAGCATTCCTGCGTCATCTGATTGCTGCTGCGGTCGAAGCCTATCCGCATATTCCCGTGGTAATGCATCAGGACCACGGTGCTTCACCTGCTGTATGCATCAACGCTATTCGCAGCGGCTTTTCCAGTGTAATGATGGATGGATCGCTGGAAGAAGATGGAAAAACTCCTTCATCATACGAATATAACGTCGATGTCACTTCCAAAGTAGTTGCAATGGCACATGCCGTAGGTGTTTCCGTGGAAGGTGAGCTGGGCTGCCTGGGATCGCTGGAATCAGGTCAGGGTGAAGCTGAAGACGGTCATGGTGCCGAAGGGCAGCTGTCACACGATCAGTTACTGACTGACCCCGAGCAGGCAGCCGATTTCGTCAAAAAAACGGGGGTGGATGCATTGGCAATTGCAATCGGGACCTCCCACGGTGCGTATAAATTCACCCGCAAACCCACAGGTGATATCCTCGCTATCCAGCGAGTCAAGGAAATTCATGAGCGTATCCCCAATACCCATCTGGTCATGCATGGATCCAGCTCCGTTCCTCAGGAATGGCTGGAAATCATCCGTGAATATGGCGGAGATATGAAAGAAACCTATGGAGTGCCGGTAGAGGAAATCCAGCAGGGTATCAAATATGGTGTGCGTAAAGTCAATATCGATACGGATATCCGTCTGGCAATGACGGGAGCAATCCGGCGCCATCTGGCGAAAAACAAAAGTGAGTTCGATCCGCGCAAATTTCTGAAAGATGCTACTGCAGCTGCCAAGGATATCTGTAAAGCCCGTTTCGAAGCTTTTGGGTCCGCTGGTCAGGCTGGCAAGATCAAACCCATCTCACTGGAAACCATGGCAAACCGTTATCTGCGTGGTGAACTGAAAGCCATCATCAAGTAATCCAAGAAAATCTTCCCACACCCCCGCAGACTTCCGGAAAAGCAATCAAACCGGACTGCGGGGTATTTTTTGCCTGATTTCATTACAGTTATTCGACAGCGTCCTGTTTTACTGCTGCAAGTTTCTCGAGTAAAACTTCCTGCGCACTGAATCTGTTGTTCTTCCTTGCAGATTTTCGTTTGTAGTGGCCGTCACCATTCATCTCCCATGCCTGTACGTTATCACGGAGATAGGGCTTCAGCCCCTCCAGGATTACCCGCTTCTTCAACCGCGGATCGAGTACCGGAAAACAAATCTCCACCCGACGAAAAAAATTCCGGTACATCCAGTCAGCACTTGCCAGATAGACGTTATGCTGCTTTGCATTGAGAAAATAGAAAATGCGGGTATGTTCCAGAAAGCGCCCGACGATGGAGCGCACACGAATATTCTCTGATAATCCCGGCACACCGGGGCGCAGTGCGCAGGCACCTCGCACAATCAGATCAATTTTTACGCCTGCACCGGAAGCCGCATAAAGTGCCTGAATGACAGACGGCTCCAGTAATGCATTCATTTTAGCGATGATGGCAGCAGGTTCTCCCGCGTTGGCATGCTTTATCTCCTGTTGAATGCTGTTCAGTATCTGCCCATGCAGACTGAATGGTGATTGCCAGAGATGCTTCAGCTTGCTCGCTTTGCCCAACCCGGTCAGTTGCAAAAATACTTCACTGACATCGGTACAAATTTCCTCATGGCAGGTCAGCAAGCCAAAATCCGTGTAAACACGGGCTGTGCCAGGGTGGTAATTACCTGTACCCAGATGGACGTAACGTTTCAACTGCCCCGCCTCACGCCGTACTATCATGGCCATTTTGCAATGCGTCTTGTGACCAAACACACCATAAATGACGTGGGCACCCACCTCTTCCAGCCGTTTCGCCCAGTTGATATTGGCTTCTTCATCGAACCGGGCCAGCAACTCTACCACTACCGTAACTTCCTTGCCCAGCCTGGCCGCTGCCACGAGCGCTTCCATCAGCGTTGAATCCGAACCGGTGCGATAAACAGTCTGCTTGACAGCAATCACATCCGGATCTGCATAAGCCTGCTGAATGAATTCAATGACCGGCTGGAACGACTGGTAGGGATGATGCAGTAATATGTCACCCTTACTGATCAGCTCGAAAATGTTATGTGCTTTCTTTTTCTGAGAAAAAAAAGGCAGACCGGGAATGAAACGTGGAAATTTGAGGTCAGGTCGATCGATCAGATCAAAAACCTGTATCAGCCGCACCAGATTGACTGGCCCGTTCACCTGAAACAGATCTTCGTTCCCAAGAGAAAACTGCCCCAGCAAAAATTCAACCATCTGTTGCGAGCAACTATCTGCCACCTCGAGCCTGACCGCATTCCCCAGATGACGTTGCGACAATTCACCCTGCAATGCAATACGAAGATTCTTTATTTCCTCTTCATCAACGAACAAATCACTGTTACGGGTGACACGAAACTGGTAACAGCCCACCACCCGCATACCCGTAAAAAGTTCACCCACATGAGCATGGATAATGGATGACAGGAATACGAAACTATAGGGGCTGCCACTGATTTCTTTTGGCAGCCGTATGACACGAGGCAAAATACGCGGCGCCTGAACGATTGCAACACCTGAATTACGGCCAAAAGCATCTTTTCCTTCCAATGCAACCGCGAAATTCAGGCTTTTATTCAATATACGCGGGAAAGGATGGAAAGGATCCAAACCGATGGGGGTAAGCATCGGCATCAGCTCGCGAAAGAAGAAATCCCTGATCCATTCGCGCTGGCCATCATTCCAGGAATCGCGCCGCAGGAAACAAATACCCTGTTCCACCAGTGCGGGAAGAATATTGTCATTGAGCAACTGATATTGCCGGGAGACCAGTTCACGCACCTGCTCGGATACCCGTTCGAATGCCTGGCCAGGCGCCATGCCATCCGCACCGGAACCAGGTGCATCCAGCTTGATTTGTTCTTTCAGCCCGGCAACACGAACTTCAAAAAATTCATCGAGGTTACTGCTGACGATACAAATGAAACGCAGGCGTTCCAGCAGAGGTGTTTCCTCATTCTCTGCCTGCGCCAATACCCGGCGATTGAATTCGATCTGACTAAGTTCACGGTTCAGAAACTGTTTGGCAGCGGGCATCTCCGGCTTGGCTACCGGTGCCATCTCTGGTTCATTATTTATCACAAAATCACTGCTCAAAATTGCTGGAATACGGAGAACTGATCACTATCGCCCGATGATCCGGCTTGATTTATTTATCAGGAGGAATATAGCCTGCCGGCTGGTCGGCACCTTCACCAAAGAAATAGGCTTCCATCTGGCTGGCAAGGTACTTGCGTGCCTTGATATCCGCCAGATTCAGCCGCATTTCGTTGACCAGCATAGTCTGGTGTTTGATCCACTGGCTCCAAGCCTCCTTGGAAACATTATCAAAAATCCGTTTTCCCAGCTCTCCCGGATAAGGAGGAAAATCCAGCCCTTCTGCCTCACACCCAAGTCTGATGCATTTCACACTTCTAACCATACTATTAATTTATTTAAGATTTATTACACACCCGTTTTTTATGAAATACGGATACTGTGTCGTGCAGGGTAAAGAGTGTATAACATTTTCCTAAACCGGATTCCTTTTCATTCGGGCGCTGGAAGTTACTCCTGGCTGCCTGCATGGAATCTGTCGGTTTTCAGATATTTTGCGGATCGAGTATTTTCCGGGTAACCGGGTGGCGAGCGGGCATACTGAGGCGGGCTGCCTGTTTCCTGATCCAGATGATGATGCCGGTTACTGGCAACAGCACGATGATCAGTCCGAGTGCACAAATAAAAATACGGTAAGAATCAAGCGCTCAAGTCGACCCGATTTGTCCGGCACACCTCCCGGTTTCCGATCAGAAGTCGAGTTTCACTGCCACCTCATAGCTCCTGGGTGCACCAATCAGGTACATGGGCGCGGAGGTTGCCCATTCGATGTAATCGGTATCGGTCAAATTCATGATCCGGCCGATGATTCTCGCGTTGCGATGCGCCTGCCAGGCAAGTTGTGTATCCAGGCGAACATGAGACTTGACCGGTACTGTATTCGCAGCATTGGCATAACGATCACCCACGTATCGTGTCGCCAGCATCCACTGGAAATCCGGATGAAAGTCCCAGGTCAGCCAGGTATTGGCGACCCATTTCGCAACGTTTTCCGGCCGGTTCCCTTTACGGGAAACACTGACACCACTCACCAGTTCGTTGAAATCGTCGTAACGCGCATCGACAAAAGCCATATTGCCCTGGAAGCTCCATTGCGGAGATAAACGGACACCAAGATTGACCTCCACACCGCGTGAAGATTGTGCACCGATCGGTATGGCATTGATCGGATTATCGGGATCTCTCGTCGATAGATGCTTGCGTTGCAGATAATAGCCGGCAATCGTTGCGGTTCCGCGCTTTCCCCAGAAATCGAATTTCATTCCACCTTCGATTTGTCTACCCGTACTCAGGCCGAAATCGCGGATACTGTTAAGGTTGGTAGTGGTCAGAACACCTGCCGGAGGAGAAGCAGCCGTACTGTATTGGGTATAAAAATTGAAACTGTCCGTGACATCGTAGACAAAACCTGCCCGCCAGGTAACCGGTGTCCAGTTGCGTGAAAAAGCAGCAGGTTCAGTGGCCGTTGCCGGGCGAAAATATCTGGAATCCAGTTGGATACTATCGATCCGGATCCCGCTCACAAGGTTGAAGCCGGGGAACAGCGTCAACCGGTTTTCAGCGTAACCGGCAACCGTAAACAACTTGTTGCGACGATCCTTGATCGGGCCGCTGGCACGAGGGTTATCAAAATAATCGCCAACGGTAAAATTGTAAGGGTCTATCGTATCGACGGCCAACCCACTCTCCGTACTTGGGAAGCGAGTCTGGTCATTGAACGCAATATCAGTTCCCGCCAGCCACCTGGCCGGGAGGCCGAATAAGTTCTGCTGATGGGAAAGTTCCAGGCGGTTACCGATCAGATTTTGTTTATGGTCCACTGCAAAAGAGGCAGAACGGTTGATGAGCGTGTTATCGCCATTCCAGCGATATACCTCCACATTCCTGTACTTGCGGTAGGCGTCATACCAATAAAAAGTATTTCGAACTTGCGTTGCCTCACTCAGGCGGAAATCCACAATATCCCGCACCCAAATGACCTGCTGATCGAAAACAGAATTTTCAGCGTTATAGTTTCTGAAACGGGTTTCCGGATCATATTTTCCTGCTGTAACAGGGTTCAGTATCGGCGTTCCCCAGTACCCTTCACGCGCCTCTATCTGATATTCGACTGCCACCGTGTTGGAAATCCGGCTGGTCAGATCGCTCAACAGAGAAAATGAAAAAAACACCGGAATTATGTCGGGTCTTGTCGATGTAACCGTTTGAGCCCTTATAGCCCGCATGTATTTGCAGCCAGTTATTCGTATCACCGATACGGCCGTTGTAACCATAGGCCGCACGTCGATTCAGCCAGGAACCAAGCAGAACGAGTGATTCATGACCCTGCTGATCACGATTGGCAGTCCGACTGATGTAATTGACCGATCCTCCCACGGCTCCCTGGCCATAGAGAAAGCTCGATGGCCCGCCCAGGACCTCCACGCGTTCGGTAATCCAGTTATCGATCGGGCGAGCGGCCACTGCGTCATACTGCACGGTAATCCCGTTGAATAGCTGGGTGATCTGAGCACCGCAGAAGCCGCGCATACAAACGGTGCCGGCAGCACCGGGCTGATCGGAGACGGTTACCCCGGGAGAACGCTCCAGGATTTGCTGAGTCGTTTGCGCGCCGCGTAACTCAAAGGTAGCGCGATCAATGATATTGATGGAGGCGGGGGTTTCACGCGGCGTCAGTCCAAGACGGCTGCCGGTAGTCGTGGGCGTGTCCAGCAGCAATCGTTCGTTGGGAATGGCAAGGGCTTCACTGCTGACAGTGATTTCCTTCATCATTACCTTTGGTATATCCCCCGAATATTCCTGGCCGGTTGCATCCGGTTGTGCAATGACATCTTTGCAGACAAACAAGACGACCCCTATCCATATTGCGTATGTTTTGTACATACTCGTTTCCCTGGATAAAAAAGATCGCCGATTTTTACATACACTTACTATCGTGAGAATGTGACAAATTGTCGCACTTTCACATCACCCGCCGGATTGGAAGCTTACTGAACCAGTATCCTCCTGGCATATCTGGCAAGGCTGTTATCTGCAAAGGCAGGCAGGCAAACGACTTGAATCGGGACGAACGAATCAGTGGATTTCACAACGTCAATCCCATGACGTAGTCATCACATTTCTGTCCGCCCATATTGAATTTTCGGTATCCCAGCTTGCAAAAACCCATCCGGGTATAAAAACCGATTGCGGCATCATTACGAACATATACCCCGAGCAGCAAGCGCTCTGCCTTGCGAATACGGGCTTCGGCGATGGCTTCCTGCAGCAGCCTTCTGCCCAGACCATTTCCCTGAAACCTGCTGAAAACATAAATGCGTTTCAACTCCAGATCCCGAAGGGAAATATCTGCCAACGGCAATTCAGCCGGCGATACGACCATGTAGCCGATGGGCGCATTACCTGGACTGATTTCAGCAAGCCAGAGCTTATAACGGCTGTCGGCCAGCCAGCTCCGGTAACATTCGACAGAATGAGCACGGGCACAATGCGCCAGGATGTTGGATCCTGCGAGAACACCTGAGAAGGTTTCAAGAAACGTTGCCTGGCCAATAAGTGCAAGCGCTTCTTCATCACCAGATGAGCAAACCCGCACCCGGATTTCGGAACCCATCATCAGCACTTTTCTATGGAAAATTACTCGGTGCCGTTGGAAAACCGGGGAAGAATACTGCCTGCTTCCCGATATTCCGGCCGTATCAGGCTGTGACCCCGCAATGCTGGAACAATCTGGTGTTCATCGGTACGGAAGGGCTCCACCGCCGGCCGCAACCCTGCCCGCCAGTCTTCCATGGATTCATCCACCAGAGACGCTCCCTGCCCGAATACCGGTTTAGGCTGTTGCCGTTTCTCGCGCCGCTTATATCTGCGGTATTGCTGCAGCTCCATGCAACTGACAAAAGGAAAACAAGGATATGCCCACTGCACGCCCGGATAGATCAGAATCGGCTGAACAGGAAAATAAGAATGAGGAAAATACTGCAAACTGCTACTGATCCGGAACTCCTGGAACTGAGATTGTAATATCTGTCTGTTGCCAAGAGGGGCCTGACCAATTTCCGATTCACCAAAGCATGAACTGGAAAGAATCATCCCCGGAAACAATACTGACACCAGCTTGTATCTAAATTCCGGTGATCGCCAGATGCAAAACCGTCCATTCATGACATATCCTCCTCGATACTCGATCCAGGCCCTCATTCATACCAGCCGGAACTGAAATATTACCTGCCAGTATACGATTTCCCGGCCGAATATCTGTTCCGTATTGTTCTGCAGTCAGATTAACCGGACCCACCAGACAGGGATGAAATATGCGGAATTACAGCAAAGGCGGCTCGTGCTCTGGATCTGCGTTATTTGAATAATGCTGCGAAAGATCAGGAAGCTACATTTGAGAAATGATCGGCTCAAGGATCGCTACAGATCAAATTTTCCAAACTTGAACGGCAGAATTTTTCCGAACACGTTGAATGCTGCAGCTTCTTTCTGACTGTACGTTTCTATACCAAAATTATGACTGTTATCGCTCCTGATCTCTATCGAGCCATCCAGTCTGAGCCTGATACGTTTTATCCGTAACATATCACCCTGCCGAATTGCATAAATTGCATCATCCACGAATCGATTGCAGGCAGTGTCTACCAGCACCTGATCACCATGCTGCAAAGTGGGCTTCATTCCGTCTCCCTGTACATCGATGATTTTGATACGCTCCGGATTTAATCCGGCATATCGCCTCCAATCAGCCGGATTGACAGCGATACTGAGGATCATTTGATCATCAGAAATCATCTCGGTAACCTCACCTGGCGTATCACATAACTCTGTGTGAGCTACATAAACAACCTCTGAATTTTCCAGATCAGTATGGTTTCCAACTATGGATTGCCCATATTTCCCGTTTCTGCTCATCGGCTGCCTTGCCTGATACATTCCGGGTTGAGTTGCGTTCTCAGGTGAACTTCCTGCCTCAGCGAAGAAATCCGGATTCCTGCTCAGAAACTGGTGAATTTCAGACAGGATATTCTCGGGTGGAAGAAATTCTGTTTTCTTGCCACGCGGCCCACCTTTACCAGGAACTTCTCTGGATAACCATTTTTCACGTTTTGCCCGTTCCCTGCACTGGCGTGGTGAAACCGGAATTCGTGTGACGAGATGCGGGGACAACCTTGCCAGCTCATCAGCCGAAAACCACACTCTAATGTTCGGATTCATGAAAGACGAACGAGAATGATCAACTCAGGAATCCTCAGAACATATATAATTTTTATTTTTCATAATCATAGATATATACATAGCACTCAAAAAATGACGAGATTTCTCTGAGAATCCCTTGACAAGTAAGGATAAATATCCGAACATTGCGACGTACAGAGAGTGTGAAGTTATCAAATAGGTAAAAGAATTAAATTTAGTCTCAAAGAGACGATTTACTGTCGTCACAACTCTGGTGCGCGGTAACAGTCAAGTTCTGCCGCCATGTGTTTTTATGTGCACGTAATTAATTCTGTCCAAGTCGATAGCACAATCGGTTACTGATTTGGCAGGTGACCGATATCCTTTCAAGAGACAAAAATATCTACATACATCTATTCATAGCGCAATGCCCGGTTGCAATATTTCCGGTTTCCCGGACTTACAGCAACAATGGACACTCTGCTCGTGTAATAGCGCAAGAGAGAACACAGTCCAGCTTACTAAGCTGACTGGTTCAATTTAAAAATTGACCTTATTTATTCACCTCATCCAAAAATTGCTCTGATACACCACATTATCAATGTCCGTAACCAGACTATAAATTGCGCTATCGGCGCATACGCCCTCTGTTGCCGGATCGGATTCATACAATAATAACCATAAAGCTGCAGCTTCCACAAATACTCAAGTTCAGCTTTTACTTTTCAAAAACAAGTGTGAAGGTGGGAGGTCTTCCATGTTTCCCGGTAATTACACCTCTGGCCACTAAAAAGTGGCCATGGTCGTACAAATCCACAGTTTCGGTCCACTGGCGGTAGAAGTAGCAGGGAAATCGGTCATACAGCCTGGCCGAAACCAGAAAAAAATACTGGAATTACTGGCGACGATCATCGCACTGGGTGGCCGCAATGTTAATGGTAACCTGCTCAAAGAGATTTTATGGCCCGATGCGGAAGGTGATCTGGCTGACCTTTCCCTGGGAACTTCACTACACCGGCTGCGCAAGCTCATTGGCAAGGAAGCTGTACTATTGAATACTGGTATGGTTTCATTGAATGATGGCTGTTGCTGGCTGGATTTATGGATATTCGAAACAATTTCCTGCAAACTTGAGAATGTACTGAAATGCAGCGATCAGCAGCCTCTGGCGACAGAACTGGTTGATCAGCTGATGACGCTTTATCGCGGTACCTTTCTGAAAAATTACGACTCCGGCTGGATCCTGCTAAAACAGGAGCAGTTACTCGACAGGCTGATCCGCCTGCTCAATCTTTCAGCAGATTGTTATGAACAGCATGGTGAAAATGAACGTACCAGCCAGTTACTGAGCAAAATACTGGAACTGAGGCCATTGTCGGAAGCCAATTACCGGCGCCTGATGCAGCATTACATCAAACTTGGCTGGACAGACCAGGCGCTGCATATTTATCGTCAGTGTCAACGGATCCTGTCCGGGGGATTCAATATCCCGCTTTCCAGTGAAATCCATCGGCTTGCCAAACAATTGCAGACAGGGACATAACAGAGTGTTCCTTTACCCGAAAATTACGGGAACCAGTTCCGGCCATAAAAAATATCAATCTCCTGGAATGACCAACTTCTTTCATCTCGCAGCCATATTTGTACAATTCTGAACCCCACCAATAAACTCGACTGTAATCATGCAATACCACGAGCCTGTCTGGATTCCCGCACACCTGACAACCGGAGAACCCGATTCCTTTGCAGCATTCACACTGGAAGAACGACTGCCAGCCATTCTGGATAATCTGGCAAACCACGCTGACGCCCGTACAGATCAGGCTCTGCAACAACTGGCAGTAGAAATACGGGAAGGGAGAATCACACCGCTTCCTCCGGTAATTTTTGGCCTGTTTGATCAGGTGATCAAACCGTATACCGGGCGACGCTGGACAGACATGCCATTTCTGACAGTCGAACTTTATTTTTACGCCCGGATCCTGTTGGCCTTCGGCCATACAGCCACTACACTGGTGGATCCTTTTCACCCGATCAAAAACACTGTCAGCCTGCAGGCCATCGAATCCCTCACCACCATGACCGGTTACTGTGATTCCGATTGCGATATTACAGGACTGCTTCGCTGGTCGATGACCGGGAATACCGCCGATCTCAGTCAGCAGGTTGTCGCTGATGCCAGCCAGATTTCACTGCTCGTAGACGAAAGTTACGTAGCAGATGGATTGTTTGATTCCGGCTTGAACCGGATTGATTTCGTGTTTGACAACGCCGGCATGGACGTATTGACAGATCTGCTGCTGATTCTCCGCATCAGCAGATATTGTTCGCACATCGTTGCCCATGTCAGGCCCTGGCCGATGTTTGTTTCAGATGTAACCATAGCTGACATGAAATATCTGATCAGAAAACTGGTGACTTCATCCATTCCGGCAGCAAAAAAACTGGGAGAAGATATCACGCAGCTGTTACACCAGAATCGGTTGATCTTCCGCAGCAGCTCTGCTCTGGGCCTGCCTGTCTGCTTCTGTGAAGAGGAAGCGCTTACCCGTGAGACTTTTGAAAATACAGAGCTGGTCATCTTCAAGGGTGACCTGAATTACCGCTATTTCGTCGGCGACCGCCGCTGGCCACATACCATGGAAAAGCGCTACTTCTTCGAACGATTCAGCCGGCCGGTCATATGCCTGCGAACACTGAAATCAGAAGTGCTGGTCGGCCTCCCGCCTGACATCGCCACCAGAACCCTGCATCTGCAACCCGACTGGCTTACCAGTGGCCGCTACGGAATCATTCAGGTCTTTGCCCACTAACAACCATGACCCGGTATTCTGAATCACCAGCCAATAAGACTGGTGATTGCCCCTGTTTCCGCTGTACTCACAACCCCTCATAACTCGCAGGGATCTCGCATTTCAAAGTGGTACCATCAGCCGGACTCACCCTGAAATGCCCCCATACACCACTTGCAAACATATGCATCGGGCCATCGCGGTAGATATAACATCCTTCTTTTGCAGATCCGGATAAAGTAGCCGTCATCGCCTTGCCAGCAGATATCAAAGCAGAATGTGGTGAACCAAATCCGGGCATCATATCTGCATAATCAGCACCAAAACTTACGAACGCACGTTGACGGGCACGACCATATGGCTGCGATACACGGAAACGTACTTCTTCCCCGACTTTTGCCTGAAAAACCGGGGTTGGAATATCCGCCCAGGAACTTAGTAAAAAGTTTTTCGGGAATTGAACCTGGTTTAAATCCGCTCCTGCACCAATATCGTTGAAGACACGGCGACCGTTACTGTCCATTCCTTGCCGTAACCTTGCCCAGAAAGGTGCTGCACGATAGTTGATCCCCTTCTCGCCATGATCATATGAATCATCACAAATCGGGCAATCCCCAACTGGCTCGGTTTTCCTGCTCCATGGTGATGGCCAGTGCCAATTAAGGCCATCCTGGTAAGCCAGGACAAATTCACGAAACATCTTTTTCTTGCGCTGTTCATCTTCATACTTAATCAGTGCTTCCGAACCCAGCTTCCATTGATCTTCCTCTGGAATCTCTTTTTCAGTTACCGGATCAAGATAAACAGCACCTTCAGGTTCTATCACCAGCGTGCCAATCAAGCCATGTGCCCCATGGTTGATTACATCGCCAAAAGCCTTGATCGGAAGAGTGCCGAAAACGTAGGGCAACTTGTTAAGTTTGAATTTGCACTCTCCTCCCGCACAAGCCGGGCCATCTTTGGTTTTAGCCTCTGACTCCAGCTCCAGTTTTCCCGCGTAAAATGTATATATCCGCTTCTGTCCGTTGTTCAGAGGCTCTGCACTGCGGTTCATACCAATACCCAGGTTACGAAAATAGACGGGATCTCTGGTTGCCAGTAACGGGATCGATAACGATAATTTTGTCGATGGTTTGACATCTCCAGCAGCTGAACCGGTCGGCTGATCAACATTCAGCGGAACAATTCTCGGCATCAAGGCATCACCGGCAATGTCAGGCAGCCCCGTTTCACCTTCAGCCAACAGCAGATTATATAATTCCAGTGCTATACAATCGTTGGCGTTGGCACGTAAAACCAAGGGTTCCAATACTCCGACATCCGCCTTTTGCTGATATATATTTTTAACATCCTGCAGTCTTATATTTGCCTCCCCCGGCGGCATAGTCAGCAGAATCAAGGCATCTGGATCAAAAAGCTTATTCTCCTTGTCGTAAAACATTTTGTTCTCTTTAGAAGAAACAAGCAGATCGACTCTCGTGGCAACCACTTTGAAGTTCTTCAATCTTGAACCACCAGGGCACCCAAGCGGTAATTCTCTACCCGTTTCAGGATCAGGCGCCGAATCTTCACCAAATATTTCCTTCTCATTGGTTATGACAATTCGTCCATCTCCATGCCCTGGCAGTGGCTTCAATCTGTTTCCCACCAGCTTCTTGCATGATACCGGTACGCCTTCTACATCCCTTCCAAACAGATTCCTGCGCGCAAACCATTTATCAACTGCCGCAGCAAGATTCTCATCGGGTTGGCATCCTGCTGGATCCGGTGCAGATACCCCGTTATGTATTCTCAACAGACCCCAGGCTCCATTCCATAACGCATCTGCCGTACCAAGATGGTAGAGGTAATCATTCACGCTTGCGCCATTCGAAACATTCTGGAAAGGTGGCATCCGCATCTCAAAATGCTCTGAGATACCGATTTCCTGGGCAGAAACCAGTGCTGACGGGTTATCCTGCTTTTTTTGTACTTCTTCTGAGAACTGATGACTGGTTGAATAATCAATTATGCGTGGCCAGTACAACCCCTCAATTGCAAAGGTATGCTGTACCTCCTGGGCTCCCTGAACCATGCGGATTTGTATGTTCTCACCTTCATAAGCTTCCAGAATCGGTGTACAAGGGTCACCATGTTCACGCGAAGCAAAAACATAGGCCATATCACCGTTATTTCCTTCCTGCTGTTGAGAAACACTCATCCGTTTTTTGAAATACCCTTTGGAATCACGTTCCTGTGCATGCTCTCCACAGTGGGTTTCCTCTGGAGTTTGCAGTTTTTTCTCCATTTTTCCGATACGCAATGGAATCGGTTCATGCTTATAGTTCACCAGATAAGGATTATGGTGATCCTTGGAGATTGCTTCCGGTTTAAAGGGCGGATCAACCGGTTTACCATGTTGCTTCCACCAGTGTTCAGCATGTCGCTTCAGATCCCGGAATAAGGCTCCTGTCGCGGAATTACGCACATTGGATTGGGTTTCACGGAGTAACCGGGCCATACCATCTGTGGAATGATCCCGCCAGGGCTGATATAAGGCAGGCTCATATAGCAAAGCAAAATCGGCCACGGCAAGTGCATATTCCCGGTGATTCTCATGCGTCAACCAGTCGGCTGCTTCAATTATGGTCGCTTTTGAACCTACACCCTCTTCAAGAGCTTCTCCATTCGGTTTCAACCATGTCGAACCTGCCGGCTCTACGAGTAAAGCAGAATAAAAACCATGCTGCTGTATGGAAGAAGGTGCAAAATGGTCATGAGTAAACACCGTCCGTAAAGTACGGTCTATGCATTCCTTGTCAGCATGAGCCGGACAAGTTCTGTCTGGCGTAGCAGCACCATGCATGGCATGGGAGGTGTGGCCCTCATTTTTGCTGTTGACTGCCAGCAAAGGATCAGCAAACCAGCGTTGAACGGTTGTCTGATACCGATCAATCTGTTTGCCGTCCAAATCCTTACCAATTGCCAGTCGCTTACGTTCCCCGGCAGAGGTTACTGCCAGCCCGCTGGCTGCATGGATCCTTTCTTCGACTGCACCATGAGAGAAGGTGCCATCTTCATAATTAAACCCATTCCCTGAACCATCTGAAGAAGTAACATCAAACTTCACCAGATGAATATGCTGGCCGATGGTATCGGTTGGGGTAGCCACTTGAAAGTCATCCAGCTCAAGCTCTTTTTCTGTTCTGTTTTGATGCTTGAATTCGATGCACTCACCGGATGACGCGCGGAAAAAGAAAGGTTCCATATCATGCCGGCGCTGTCCTTCGATCTGTTCTGCATCCTTTGTCAACATATTGATGCGCGCCTGAGGATCATGCCAGCCTGCCCGGTTTACCACCAGATCGAGACCGATTGCAGATACCTCATATTGCCGGTTTCCCTTGAATGCAGGATCGTGGCAAGGGTCTGCATACGGGGCACCTGGTGCAGATGGTGCACCATTCACATAAAAACGGGCACGCCGGCCTTCCGGTGTCAAAGACGGGTACCCGGATTTATCTGGATCATGATTAACATACGAACCATCCGCCAGTCGGATTCTGGCAGCCTTCCCGGCATGAAAATCCATCGCCTGACGCTCGATCGATTCACCATCATGATCGAGCAAAACAATATCCGCCCGGGTCAGCTCCAGACGAAAATCACCCAGTGCAAGTGATTGTCGCAATACCATTGCTGCCCGTTCATCAGCATCGGCTGGCAACCGGCTCCATAAATCATCTGACATAAAAACAGGCTTACGCTCACCACTTTTGATTACGTGTCGCGGCAAACCGCCGTGCATCAACAAACCATTTTCATCCCTGGCAAAATCCAGCGGTGGTTGCGGCGCTCTGTGGCCCGGCTCTCCCGGAATATAGAAGGGATAGCCCGGCATAGCATACTGCTCTGATTGCTCAGTATTCTGATCTCGAACATAGGTGGGAAGTGGCGGCAGTCCCTGATCAGGCAGCGGCAAGATGGCTGGCACCGGTGTACCAGCACCTGCAGCACCGGTTACCGGATCGGTTCCTGGCCGCTTTCCACCAATTCCTGTCTTTTCTATGGATAGAGCCACCCGGGGCTGCCCGTAGAAATAGGCTTCAGGCTGTCCGTCGGGTAATGTACGGGTGCCGTCTTCGATTACGTCATGCACGCGCCACAATCCCCACATACCCTGTGCAAAATGTGGATAGAGATGGCAATGAAAGATGGAATCACCGACTGTACGGTTACGGTTTCCGCTACCCAAGGTTTGATGTACGTTCTCGCCCTTACCGGCCCACTCTGACAAACCACCATCATAAATGCTATAGGAAAACCCCTGATGCGGTGCGATGGTCTGTGAATCGAGATAGGTGCCGGAATTTTTATCAGTCGAAGACAACCATTGATGTGCATGCAGATGAAAAACATGGGTTTCCTTCGGGCCTGCATGCAGATTCCTGAATTTGACACGATCATTGAGATAGGAATGCGCTACGTTGGAAGGATCATCTTCAAAATGCTCCAGTAACGCTGGATCTCCATTCGCCCACGATTGCAGGAAAAATTCCTCATAAAAACATTCTGCACACCCGGCAGCGGGCCCGATCCCTTTCCGGTTTGCCAATAAAATGGATCCCATTCCGCTGGCACCATAATTGATACCAAAACCATCTCCTACACCACTTAGCTGACGACTTACAGCCAGTTCCTGAAAATTATTGGCATAAAACGTTTTGAGTTCATCATGAAAGACAACGGTAAATTCACGGAATGCGGGTGCATCAGGATTTTCCGGTTTATCTTCCCGAACAACCGCATTCAGGTCACCATAAATCAATTCATAACGCATACTGCCTGATTGATCTCTGCCAGCAGATTTGAGCATATTCAGATACGGTATGCCTTCCGAATCTGACGCGTCGTACTGCAAACTGCCTTTGCGTACGATGTCATCCTCTTTAAGGCGCGGCCATACCTTATCCAAAACAGCAGCAGTTATCTGGCTCCGGTACCATTTGCTGTTTTCGGGTTCGACGATGACCACACCAAAAAGCCCGTGTGTCAAACTGCCGCCATCCCCTTCACCACCCGCCGGGGCCCCATGACTGGAAAACAAATGTGTCCCTTCATTTTCAAGTTTCCATCGGCAGGTAACCGATTCACCGGGATCGATCGATTGCAGTCCGTTACATCTCGGGTCAGTACCCGACAAACTGACCAGCCCGGGAATAACGAGATTGGCCGATCGTGTTTTTGGCCAGTCAGCAGGGGGCAGATGCTGTGTCTCTCCGATATCTGTTCGCAGCTCTGCTTCATGCTCCGGAGGATCAATCGGGTCAATTCTTTCTTTCGCATCGACAAGATGCGCATAAGGCGAGTGTTTATCGATCAAGGTACACCGGCTGATATCCGGCTGTACTTTCATCAGTTTGTTGGTAAAAGTAATCTCCAGTACATCACCAGCGTTACCGCGCAACACCAAAGGCCGAGGTCTTTTACCTTCAAGCAGATGTACTTCTGAGGGACATGACAACCCTGGCAGCCACTCTTCACCTTGTTTAACGACCGTTACATCGCGCTTCAGGGCATAAACCATACCGTATGGATTCACCGATCCAAACCGGTTGTAATAAATCGGCTGGTCGATTGCCACAACATCAGCATGAACGATCCGCTTTCCTGATGGACCGGACGCACTGTTGTGATCTGTCACTTTACAAGCAGATATAAAAATACCCGCCAGGCATATCAGTGCAGTGCTGAGATTAAAATTTTTCATCATTGCCCTCCACTCGGTTAGCGAATATCAATGGCGTCAATTAACAGACAGCCAGGTCTGGTAAAACGAGTATTGTCAGGTATCGAATTCTGATCGGCTAGGTTATGTCCTGTTGCCACAACCCATCGTAGCGTCCCATGAAAATCGGCATTTTTATCAATTTCAACAAAGCATTCAGTCCAGTCGGTTTGATTGATATTACCCCTGTTCTCCTGTAGCTCCTTAACGCTGCAAATCCAGTAAGGAGGCAGTGGAGAGACACTTGTATCATCGTTTGGGAAACATAAAAGCACGGAAAATGAATCGGCGGGCAATGAAGAAAAACGTAAAAATGCATAACGAAACCATAACCGCTTATTTTTGGGGATCGTTACATTTGTACATTCCAGCCATGCACATTTGCCACCGCAGGTCAAAGTGCCATCTGCATGAAGTCGGGGCAACCAGGTATTTCCTGTCTCCAGACTTATTGAAGTGTTGCTTGCATCAGCCGTTCTAAGGCCATTTGAATCGATAGCTCCGGGATCATCGATGCGGACAAACTTTCCACCTCCGGGAGATATAAATTTTTTCCCCTTCACCCCCTTATACTGCTGCTCTATTTTGACAAGCTTGGTCGACGAAACATTGAATCCAGTCAGACCCGTATTAGAAAAATCCGAAGGAATGCCCATACGCCCTCCCTTTTACGATAACTGAAAAAAGATATCTGCCACTACATTTTATTCATATGTACTATTTTTTAGTAAATATCTATAAATAAAATGTGATGAAAATCACAAGCCTGCAAATATAAAAAGGGGAGTGAAGAAGTCGTGTATTTCCCATATTCAGCACCTAGAGCGTTTTTCTTTTAGTTGGAATCGTTGGGATTCCCCTGTGAGTTAAAATAATAGAGGATAGGGGCGGAGGTGAGAGATGCCAAAAGCTTATTCTGAGGATTTGCGCCGCCGGGTTGTGGCGGACACGGACAAGGGTCTGAGTATCAGGGCTGTGGCCGATGAATATTCAGTCAGCCCGTCATTTGTATCGAAGATAACCTGCCTGTGGAGACAGGAAGGGAGCGTTTCCCCGCGCAGGATCGGGGGCTATCGGCGTCATGCGCTGGAAGCCCATGCTGCTGAGGTCAGGGGTAAGCTTCTGGAGGACAAGGGCATAACGCTTGCGCAGCTGCGCGATTGGATTGAAGAGGCTTTGGGGGTTCGTGTTCACATTTCCTCGGTTGACCGGTTTATCCGCTCGCTGGGATACAGTTATAAAAAAAACACTGCGGGCCAGCGAACAAGAACGTGCTGACGTGGCAGCGGCAAGGCTCGTCTGGCAGGACTGGCAAAAGACCT
>WBZY01000142.1_pt1 | contig 71226 bp, 61 predicted proteins | sample 5204191 | NCBI WGS metagenome assembly WBZY01 (sample SAMN12344363, study PRJNA552823) | activated sludge metagenome | biome: Activated sludge suspended growth; feature: Anammox Sidestream; material: Wastewater; isolation source: activated sludge from anammox sidestream of wastewater treatment... | reverse complement strand
GATCCATGCCTCCAGTTCCGAACGCTTGAAATAGACGCGCCCACCTCGCTTGAAGTGAGGGACCTCCCGGCGGTGGGTCAGTTTGTATCCGGTCCGTTTCGCGTAGCCGGTGACGGCACAGAATAGCTCCATCCCCCCGATCTCATCGGTGGGCTTGTCGTTCATCGTGCGGCTCTTCAGTGCCCGCACATCCACCGCCAAGGCGTCAAGCCGTGCGGTGATCTCAAGGAAAGGGTTCTCCATTTGCGCTTTGTCGTGGCGTTGGTGCCAACGACAGCGCAAACCTTGCCCGGTGCTTTGCCGGTCACTGAAAATACACGGGATCTACACGTGTAGAAATTTCCGTCCGTGCCTTACAGTTCTCTCAGGATAGCCTCGGCATGATCGGCCGCTTGGGAATGGCCGAGCCGGAGTAGTTCCGCCTTCACCGCTCCCCATACTTTCCTGCCATAAGCGGGGCGCATACTGGCACCCCTCTCCAGGTATGGGCCATCGCTTGCATCGAAACGGTCCCGCTCCTGTTTCAACTTTCCACCAGCACGCTCATGCAACTGGCCGTACCGCCCTGCTAATCGGTTAGCCGAAGATGCGTTCAGGATGCGGTGGTCTTCATGTCCTGCTTTCTCCATGCACCAGCAAAGCCGAGCAACCTGAGCAATGGTAAGGGGGGGTCCTTGGGGAATTGAGGCTTTGTTCCTCTCCGTGCCCGAGCTTGCCATCCTGCTCCGCCTCTCTTCCATCCATCCCCTCACTTCGGCTTTGAGACGCTCGGCCGCATCGGATAGCCATCCCTCCAGCTTGTCCGCCAATAGCCCCCACCGCTCAGCATCGTTAAGGCTTGCTCCCTTGCTCACCAAGCCGCGAAGCCGGGCGGCGGTGTCCTTCACAAGATCGCGGAACACCTCGGCTTTGCCGCCGGTGAGGTGGTGGTGGTCCAGGAAGCCCCGCACAAGGTCGGCCCGCTTGTCCACGGGACCGTCCCACAGGCTCAGCAACCGCCTCCAAAAGTCCACCCTCAGTTGATCGCGGCCGAGGTTGGTGATGGGTATCAACTGCCCGTTGGATAGCCGGTAGAGCCGAAGGTTGTCCAAGTCCCTCGGGTCCGGCTTCCTGCCCGGTAGCATGGCCTCCACAAAGGCTTGGTAAGTCCACCCGTCGAAGGGTTGCAACTGCTTCAGCGTGGCCTTGGCCTGCTTCAGTAGGGCGGCATCTTCCGCCCCCCGGCGCTTGGCTTTGCCGAGCCGTTCGATGCGTTCCTGAAGGGTGGCCTTCCAGTAGTCCAGTTGATCGCGGACCACGGCGCTAATTGCCCCCCACCGCTCCGGGTTGCGCACGTCCGCAGCGGGCAGGGTGAGCGTGGGGTATCCTTCCACATCGGGCATGATGAAGCGGGGGAAGGCGCTCACCGATAGCCCGTAGGAGCTTTCGTCCATGAACTTCACCCACCACGTGCGAGCCGTGGCATCGGGGTCCGGCATGATGTCCGGGCTTGCCCACATGGGGCGCGGCTCCACGTCCAAGCCTGACACATAGCCCCTCGGCCTCAGCGCTCCATGGTTGGACATCGCTTGCAGTTCGGCGTAGTGGCGTTCGGTGCCGCCCTTGCGGGTTAGGCCGGGGTCACGTCCTTTCACGATGGTGATATCTTTCCAGGTGATGCCCTTCGCTCGGAGCTTGGCTTCCACGGTCGCTTGGGCCTCGGCCTTGCTTCGGGTGTGTACTTCCAAGGATCCGCCCACGGCTCCACCGCGCTGCTTTTCGGCGTAACTCCACCCCACGGTGTACCATGCGGGTTCCTCCGCTCTCTCCTTTGGCTTGGTGATGCGCTTCGCCATTGCTCACAGTAGTTCGTCCACGGTGTCCAGCACCTTGTTCGGGAGCCGCTTCAGGTAGGCGCGGGTGGTGGCAATGCTCTTATGTCCCATGCGCTGCGAAATGACCTCCACGGAAACGTCCTTCCAGTTGAGGGTGGTGGCGAAGGTGTGCCGCGCTACGTAGGTGGTGAGGGTGGCATCCAAGCCGAGCACCTCGGCCACCTCCTTCAGTTCACGGTTCACACGCTTCAGGCACTTGTCGATCCGGGTCTTTCGCTGCTTTTCGGTGACGTGCTCAGGGCCGAGGAAGGGGAAGAGGTAAGGTCCGCCATGCCCATCGAAGGCGGCAAGGATCTCGGCCACGGGTTCACTCACCTTGAAGCTCAGTTCGGCATCCCTGCCCTTGCGCTTGGTCTTTTGCCGCTTGTAAACGATGCGGCCGTCCTTCGTCACGTCCGAGGGCTTCAGCCGGGCGATGTCCGCGAAGTTCATCCCGCCGGAGTAGTAGCTGAAGAGGAACACGCGGACAGCCTCGGCCAAGTGTGGGTGTTCATCGAAGGGGAACCGCTTCACCTTGTCCATGTCCGCGTCCGTAATGGGGCGCGGGTTGCTCTCACTGCTCAGGTTGGCGATCGCGTAGCCGCTGCTCAGCTTCGTTTCAAAGGGGTATTGGTCGCGGTGCATCAACCCGGCTTTGATCGCCTTCCCCACCACGGCCCTCAGCGTCCGCATGTAGACCGATATGCCCCCGCCGGTGCATCCTGCCGCTCTCAGGTGTTCGTCGAAGGCTTCCAGCGTGGCGGCGGTGAGGTCCGCGAAGGGTAGCTCCCGGCCTTCGGTGAAGCGGCGAAGGACGCGGGCAGTGTTCCGGTACGTGGCGGCATTGCCCGCCTTGCCCTTGCTCTCCATGTCCACCACCAGGTCCGCGATGAAGGCCAGCACGTCCCCCGCTGCCTTGGGCTTCCGGTAGCGTTTCTCGAAGCTCTCCAGCGACAGGGAACGGTGGACCACCAAGGCGTCCACGATGTCCTTCACCCTGCTCTCCAGTTCGCTCAGCACCCCGTTCACCTGGGCGGCTCCCTTGGCGCGGGGCTTCATGCGTCCGGCATCGGCGTCCCACTGCTCAGCGGTGCAAGCCTCTCCGGTGGAGTATCGCTTCACCTTCAGGTTGTGGATCAGTTGCAGCCGGATCGGGTGAAGGCCACCCTTCAGGTCCTTTCCAGTGAGGCACACGAACCGGGCGCTGAAGCCTTCGGCCTTGGCCTTGGGGTTGAGGTTGATACTTGCACCTGCCATGAGGCATGAAATTGGGCATGTGGCCGAGGCCGGGGTAAATGATGGGGTAAATCTACGGGCAAAAGGGAGGAAAAAGAAGGGCGCTCTACTTTGCCCGTCCATCGTGACTTACACGCGATGGGGCTAAGTGGATAAATATCCCGGACCACCCCGGAAAAGGCCCTTTTCCATGCTTCACACGCATGAGGTCACTGGTTCGAATCCAGTAGGTCCCACGAAGCCCCGCGATCGCGGGGCTTTTTCGTGGTGGATCGGAGCTGGTTCAGAGCGTCCCGCCCCTAGGCGGGAAGGTCACTGGTCGGATCCAGTAGGTCCCACGAAGCCCCGCGATCGCGGGGCTTATTCGTGGTGGATCGGAGCTGGTTCAGAGCGTCCCGCCCCTAGGCGGGAAGGTCACTGGTTCGGATCCAGTAGGTTCCACGAAGCCCCGCGATCGCGGGGCTTTTTCGTGGTGGATCGGAGCTGGTTCAGAGCGTCCCGCCCCTAGGCGGGAAGGTCACTGGTTCGGATCCAGTAGGTCCCACGAAGCCCCGCGATCGCGGGGCTTTTTCGTGGTGGGTCGGAGCTGGTTCAGAGCGTCCCGCCCCACGGGCGGGAAGGTCACTGGTCCGGATCCAGTAGGTCCCACGCAGCCCCGCGATCGCGGGGCTGGTTCATCCGGGAGTGGCGTGGACAGGGGAGTGGATCGGTGGCTGTGCCGGCCTGCATCCGCCCGGGATCAAAGCACTTCGGCGACCACGAACACGCTGCCCGTGACCAGTACGAGGTCCTCGGGTGCCGCAGCGGCACGGGCGGCGTCGAAGGCCTGGCGTACGGAGGGGTGCACACGGCCCCGCAGTCCGGCATCGGCGGCGGCCCGGGCAAGGGTTCCAGCCTCCAGGCCACGTGGGATGTCGGCCTTACAGAAGTGATAGTCCGCGTCGATGGGCAGTTGCCGCAAGGCCGGCCCGAGGTCCTTGTCGTTCACCATGCCGAGCACCACGTGCAGACGCTGGTGGGGTGTGCGGTCGAGCATGGCGCGTACCACGGCCAGACCGTCGGCGTTGTGCGCCACGTCGGCCACGACCAACGGACCGTGGCCCAGCACCTGCCAGCGTCCGCGCAGCCCGGTGGTGGCCCCCACTTCCGTGAGCCCACGCCGCACGGCGTCATCCGGTATCGGCCAGCCCAGGGCACGGAGCCGGTCGATGGTGGCGAGCACCGTCCGGGCGTTGCGTTCCTGGTGGGGGCCGGCGAGCTCCGGACGCACCGGCAGCGGCCGCGCCTGGTCCACCAGCTCCAGCGGGGCTCCGACGGTGGCCGCCCGCTCGCGGAACACCCCGGCGACGATGCCGTGGGCCTCGCCGACCACCACCGGGATGCCGGGCTTGATGATGCCGGCCTTCTCCGCAGCGATGGCCTCCACCGTGCCGCCCAGCAGGTCCGCATGGTCCACGCCGATGTTGGTGATCACGGCCACCTCCGGGGTCACCACGTTGGTGCTGTCCAGGCGGCCGCCCAACCCGGTCTCCACCACCGCGATGTCCACGCGTTCGTCGCGGAAGTGCGCGAAGGCCAGGGCGATGGACCACTCGAAGAAGCTTGGGGAGAGCGGCTCGAACCGGTCGCGGTGCTCCTGAACGAAGCGCACCACCGCTTCCTCGGTGATCATGACGCCGTTCACCCGCACCCGCTCACGGAAGTCGGTGAGGTGCGGGCTGGTGGTGAGGCCGGTGCGCAGGCCGGCGTGCTGCAGGATGCTGGCCAGCATGTGGCTGGTGCTGCCCTTGCCGTTGGTGCCGGCCACATGCACGCAGCGCAGCCCCCGCTCCGGATGGTCCAGGGCGGCCATGAGGGCGTGGGTGGTGTGCAGGTCGGCCTTGTAGGCGGCCTTGCCCACCCGGTGGTACATGGGCAGACGGGCCTGCAGGTAGGCCAGGGTCTCGCGGTAGGTCATCCCGGACTTACTCGAGGATGAAGACGAAGGTCATCTCCCCCTTCTGCTCGGCGGCCGCGTCGGGCTTCGGGGTGAAGGCGCAGGCCATGGCGGCCTTGCGGGCGATGTTGAACAGGGTCTGGCTCGTGGTGGTGCTCTTGTCCAGGTTCTGCGTTACGCGGGTCACCTTGCCGGAACGGTCCACGAAGATGTTCAGCACCACCTTGCCGCCCTCGCTCGGCTTGTCGGCGATGTTGGGGCCCCGCGCCAGCCCGCGGCCGCCCAGGCGGATGTCCCACCCGTTGCCGTGGAAGGTGCCGAGCCCGTCGGGCACGCCGCTGGGCACGCCTTGGTTGCCGCTCTGGTCGGAGCTGCCCTCTCCGCTCTGCCCGCTGCCGGTGTTGCCCCACTGGTTCAGCGCGTTCTGCAACCCCTTGCTGATGGTGGGCTCCTTGGGCTTGGTGGGCTTGGGTTCGTCCTTCGGCTTCTCCCGGGGCTTGTCCACTTCCACGTCGCTGGCCTCGTCGGTGGCCACCTCCTCGGGCTGTTCCTCCTCGGTGGTGGCGACGGCGTTGCGGCTCTGGTCGCCGGGGTCCGGGGTCTCCACCTCGCCGCTGCCGGCCAGGTCGGTGCCGAAGTCGGCCATGGCCACTTCCACGGTCTCCTCGGGCAGGGGCGGGTCGTACTCGGTGAGGCCCACGAACAGGAACAGCAGCAGCAGCAGCGCGTGGAGCACCACGGTGGCGATGGCGCCGGTGGCGCGGTCGCGTCGTTGGTCGTGCAGGGCTGCAGCGGTCATGGTGCGGGCGCGGGTGTTGCCGGGGCGGTCGCGGCGTCGGCGGCGGGCATGGGTGCGCCGGCGAGCACGATGCGCCATTTGTTGCGCTTGGCGATGTCCAGCACGTTCACCATGAGGCCGGTGGGCACCTCCTGGGCCACGCGCAGCACGATGGCGTTCTGCGCACCCTGCCTGGTCATTTCGGCCTGCAGCGCCGGTTCGATGGCGGCGGGGTCCACCGGCTGGCCGTTCAACAGGGCCTTGTCCGCGCTCTCCAGCCGCAGGGCCACCTTGGGTTGCTCGTGCGAGGGTGTGGCCCGGCCCTTGGGCAGGTCCACCGGAAGGGCGAAGGGGCTCACCATCGTGCTCACGATCACGAAGAAGATCAGCAACAGGAAGACCAGGTCGGTCATGCTGCTGAGGCTGAAGCCTGCATCGACCTTATGGGTGCTGCGGATCGCCATGGTTCACTTGGGCCGCGTGGCCAGGATCACCTTCCATTGGTTGCGCTTGGCGATCTCCATCACCCCCACGGTGACCCCGGCCGGCACGCTCCGGTCCACATGGATCACCAGGCTCTTGTCGCCCTCCACGGCCGCCATCCTGTCCTTCAGTACACCTTCCAGGTCCAGGGGATCGATCAGCTCGTTGTTGACGCTGAAGTGCTGGTCGGCGTCGATACGCACGCCCACCTGGGGTTTCTCCTTGGTCTTGTTGGCGCTGATGGGCAGGTCCACCGGCAGGGTGGTGGGGCTCACCATGGTGCTGATGATCACGAAGAAGATCAGCAGCAGGAAGACCAGGTCGGTCATGCTGCTGAGGCTGAAGCCCGCGTCGACCTTGTTGCTGGAGCGCAGCGCCACGGTGCCTGGTTATTTGGCGGGCGATTCGAGCACTTCCATGAACTCGATGGTGCGCGATTCCATCTTCTGCACCACCTTGTTCACGCGGGCCACCAGCAGGTTGTAACCGATGTAGGCGGGGATGCCGATCACCAGGCCCGCCACGGTGGTGATCATGGCCTGCATCATGCCGCCGCTCAACTGGCTGAGCTCCACGCCGGCACCGCTCACCTCCATGGTGTGGAAGGTGACGACCATGCCCACCACGGTGCCCAGGAAGCCGAGCATGGGCGCGGCACCGGACACGGTGGCCAGCACGGGCAGTCCGCTCTCCAGCCGGTAGATCTCCAGCTTGCCCTGGTTCTCGATGCTCACCTCGATGTCCTTCATGGGCTTGCCGATGCGGTTGATGCCCTTCTCCAACATGCGGGCCACCGGCGTGTTGGTGGTCTGGCACAGGTTGCGTGCGCTGTCGATCTTCCCTTCGTGGATGTAGTCGCGGATCTTGGCCATGAAGTCCTTCTCGTCGCGCAGGGCGCGCCGGATGGCCATGCTGCGCTCGATGATGATGTACACGGCCGCCATGGACATCAGGCCCAGCGGCCCCATGATGTACCAGCCACCCATCTTGATGAGCTCCCACAGGGAGAGGGTGGTCTCCTGGGGCGCCACGGGGGTGGCGGCGGTCTGCTCCAGCACCTGGCGGGCCGCGTCGGTGGCGTCCTGGATCTGGGCGAAGAACTCGATCGGCATGGTTCGGGGGTGTTCGGTTCAACGCGGGGCGGTCCCCGCGCATTGTTCAAGTGAGCTGTTCGAGGGCGATGCTGTACGCCGTGCGGGTGAGGTGCTGCCGGTGCGGATGACGCTCGTGGGTGCGTTCCAGGGCACGGCCGATGGTGCCGCTGACGTCGGTGAAGATGGCGCGGTCCCCCAGGTCGCTGCCGGGCCGCATGCAATAGGCGAACACGCGCGCCATGCCGCAGTTGGCGATGAAGTCGGGGATCACGCTCACCCGGCCGTCGGCGTGCTCGGCGATGGGGCCGTAGAAGATCTCGGGGTCGGCGAAGGGCACGTTCGCCCCGCAGGCGATCACCTCCAGCCCGCCGGCCACCAGGCGGTCCACCTGGTCGCGCGTCACCAGCCGGCTGGCCGCACAGGGCAGGAAGACCTCGGCGCCCAGGTCCCAGATGCGGGCGTTCACTTCCTCGAAGGGCAGCATGTCCTGCATGCGCAGGGCGTTGCCGGCCTTGTCCAGGAAGAGCTGCCGCACATGTTCGGCGTCCAGGCCCTCGGGCACCAGGGCCCCGCCGTGCCGGTCGATGATGCCCGTGATCCGGGCGCCCTGCTGGGCCAGATACAGCCCCGCGGCCGCGGCCACATTGCCCCAGCCCTGCACGATCACCCGCTTGCCCGCCAGCGCCCCGCCGTACACCCGGTAGTAGTGGCGCACGCTCTCGGCCACCCCCCATCCGGTGATCATGTCGGCCACGGCGTATTTGCCGGCCACCGGCACGTAAGCCAGGTCGTCCACCACCTTGCTCACGCCTTCGCGCAGCTGGGCGATGGCCGGCAGCTTCACTTCCTCCTGCGCGCCGATGTGCCCGTGCACCACCCCCTCCTGCGGATGCCGCAGTCCGTACCGCTCGGTGATGGGGATCACGTCGTGGAGCTCATCCACGTTCAGGTCGCCGCCCGTACCGTAGTAGCCCTTCAGCAGCGGGGTCACCGCTTTGAACCAGCGGTCCAGCACGGCGTTCTTGCGGGGGTCGGCCGGGTCGAAGTCGATACCGCTCTTGGCGCCGCCGATGGGGGGACCGCTTACAGTGAACTTCACCTCCATGGTCTTGGCCAGGCTCTCCACCTCGCGCCGGTCGAGCCCCTTGCGCATGCGGGTGCCGCCGCCGGCCGCGCCGCCGCGCAGACTGTTGATCACCACCCAGCCGCGTGCACCGGTGGGCGCGTCGTTCCATTCGAGCACGATCTCGGGCGCGCGTTGCTCGAAGCGGCGCAGGGTGTCCTTCATCGGTGCGGGCGCCGTCGGCGAAGGGTCGGCGGCGGCCAAAGGTAACCGGCGCCCCATCGGCCCACCGGTCCGCACCGGCCGCTCTTCCAACCCGCGTTGTTGATAGCGCCCCTCAGGGCAGGTACAGCGCCCCGCCCACACTGTCGCGCCCGGCACCGGTGACGCTCGCGGCCGCGTTGACCTCGCCCCGCCACCGCAGCAGGCCCAGCAGGGCGAAGAGGTAGGCTTCCTTGAAGTCCACCAGCAGGGGCTCGGGCACCTCCAGCACGGCGCCGCTCAGCGCCCTCATCCGCTCCAACAAAAGGGTGTTGCGCGCCCCGCCGCCGGTCACCAGCACTTCGCGCACGCCGTGCCGCGCCAGCTCGGCGGCGATGCGCAACGCCACGTGCTCGCTCACCGTGCGCAGGCGATCGGCCAGCGGCAGCCCGGGGACATCGATCAGCGGGCGCATCGCCGCCTCGAACCACTCGCGCCCCAGGGATCGCGGCGGCGCCTGGCGGTAGAAGGGCAAGGCCTCCAGCGCGGCCAGGAGCCGGTCGTTCACCGTCCCTGCGCGGGCCAGCGCACCGTCGGCGTCATAGGGCCGTCCGGCCTCGCGGGCCAGCAGGTCCAGGGCCTGGTTGCAGGGGCCGACGTCGTAGCCCACCGTGCCCTGGCGGTGCACCGCCAGGTTGGCGATGCCGCCCAGGTTCAGGAAGGCCTCCCGGCCGGGGAAGAGCAGTCTTTCGGCCAGCGGCACCAGCGGGGCACCCTGCCCGCCCAGGGCCACGTCGGTGCTGCGCAGGTCGCACACCGTGGCGATGCCCGAACGGACGGCGATGCGCGCGCCGCAACCGATGGCGGCCGTGAGCCCTTCGGCCGGGCGGTGGAACAGGGTGTGGCCGTGGGAGCTCACCAGATGCACCGTCCCCCCGGCGGCCATCGCCCGGCAGGCCCGCCCGATGTGGTCGCCCAGGTCGCGGTGCAGGCGGGCGGCCTCGAGCGCCGTGGCGTCCATGGCCCCGCGCAGCCGCTCCTGCAGGTCCGGGGGGAAGGGCTCGGTGCGCGCCCGGTCGATGCGGCCCGTCCACCGGCCGGCGTCGTGCACGAAACTGCAGAGCGCCAAGTCCAGGCCGTCCAGCGAACTGCCGGACATGACGCCGATCACCCGGGCCGGAAGCGAGGCATCGCCCACCATGGCGGCGAAGGTATCCGCTACCTTTGCCACCCCGCACCAGCGGCCACAAACAACCAGCCATGGACGTGCTCTCCGGAACCGCGATGAACTTCGAGCTCACCGAGGAACAGAAGGCCGTGCGCGACGCCGCGCGCGACTTCGCCCAGAACGTGCTGAAGCCCGGGGTGATCGAACGCGACCGCGAACAGCGCTTCCCCAAGGATGAGATCCGGCAGCTGGGCGAGCTCGGCTTCCTGGGCATGATGGTGAGCCCCGAGTACGGCGGCGGCGGCATGGATGCCATCAGCTACGTGCTGGCCATGGAGGAGATCAGCAAGGTGGACGCCAGCTGCAGCGTGGTGATGAGCGTGAACAACAGCCTGGTGTGCTGGGGCTTGGAGACCTTCGGCAACGAGGAGCAGAAACAGAAGTACCTGGTGCCCCTGGCCAAGGGCGAGAAGATCGGCGCCTTCTGCCTCAGCGAGCCCGAGGCCGGCAGCGACGCCACCAGCCAGCGCACCACCGCCATCGACAAGGGCGACCACTACCTGCTCAACGGCACCAAGAACTGGATCACCAACGGCGGCACCGCCAGCACCTACCTGGTGATGGCGCAGACCGACGTGGCCAAGGGCCACAAGGGCATCAACTGCCTCATCGTGGAGAAGGGCATGCCCGGCTTCACCGTGGGCGCCAAGGAGGACAAGCTGGGCATCCGCGGCAGCGACACGCACACGCTGATGTTCCAGGATGTGAAGGTGCCCAAGGCCAACCGCATCGGCGCGGACGGCTTCGGCTTCACCTTCGCCATGAAGACGCTCTCCGGCGGCCGTATCGGCATCGCCGCCCAGGCCTTGGGCATCGCCAGCGGCGCCTACGAGCTGGCCCTCGCCTACAGCAAGGAACGCAAGGCCTTCGGCAAGCCCATCAGCGAACACCAGGCCATCCAGTTCAAGCTGGCCGACATGGCCACGGAGATCGAGGCCGCCCGCCTGCTCTGCCTCAAGGCCGCCTGGCTGAAGGACCAGCACCTGGACTACGACAAGGCCAGCAGCATGGCCAAGCTCTTCGCCAGCGAGGTGGCCATGAAGACCACCGTGGAGGCCGTACAGATCCATGGCGGCTACGGGTACGTCAAGGAGTACCACGTGGAACGCCTGATGCGCGACGCCAAGATCACGCAGATCTACGAGGGCACCAGCGAGGTGCAGCGCATCGTGATCGGGCGGAGCGTGCTGAAAGAGGGGTAGGAGGGGCGCCCCTTGGGCTCAGAGCGACCGGAATTGCCTTTGGTGGCTGGGACCGCCAGGGGAGCATTCCAAGGCTTGCGCGGCGGTCTGCATAGCTGCGCAACGGGGTTGGAGGTGCGCAAGCACCTTGATTTGGATATTGTATAAAAGTGCCATCGAAGCACGTCACCACCTCATTTACATTACCTTATTATGTGCCGTTTCTTCTAGTCATTCTTTACTCGCAATAATTGTTGTCAAGCGATTTACAATTTGATTGAATTTGATCGTCATGCCATTAGCCTCTAATTGTCCAACCACTTCACTTGTCAAAAGTCTGACTTTCTTATAAGTGCTAACTTTTTGTATCCAAACATCATCAGTTCTCTCGTACAAAAGGTCGGTTACATTTACAAATTCGTCTTCATAATCAAGAATGCACGTCAAGATTTTGGTGTCATCACTTTTTACAGGAATAAATCTGTCTATTCCTGCCAGTTTAGTCGAGTAGTCACGAAATGAAAGAATGATTTTTCCATTATTATCCAATGACTTTACAATATCTAGTATAAAAGTTTTTACTTCAGTTTTACTGCCCAAATGCGATAAAGTGTCTCCACAGCAAATGATCAATTCTGGTTTGTCGGCAAATGCTACTACATTTTTAATGTCGTCTTTGATCACTGTAACATCTAGATCGTATGAATTTACTTTAAGCTCGTCCAAAAGCTGTTGGTTAAAGTCAATTGCCAAAACTTTGAAGCCAACCTCTGCAAGTGGAATACTTTGAAGTCCGTGTCCCGCTCCAAGGTCAATAGCAATCTTATTTGATGTTGGCTTAATAAAATTATCAGTAAGAAAACGTTTGAATTCATTTGTTTTCGTATGAAAATCGCCAGTCATCCATGAATAGAAGTGTCCAAGGTGGTTGTCATAATGTTCTTTTACTGTCATCTTTCTACTCAATTGTTGGTCGTCCGAATGGCAGTTAACATTGGATAAACGACGATCGTCGTTTATCCGAGCCGGTTGTTGTAGGGTTGCGGTTTAGCTTTATCGCGCTGGAAGGGTGGAAATGCGAACGAATGGCCGACGAACACGTCATTGATCACCGAGCGCGCCCATAGGGTTAATGATGCCCTGGAGGTACTTGGAGCTGACATGGGTGTAGATTTCGGTGGTCTTGTTGGAGACGTGGCCTAACAGGGCCTGAATATACCGCAAGTCGGTTCCCTGCTCCCCATGTTGGGTGGTAATGGCTATGCATGGAGCACCGCACCGTGAATCGATCTCTCCCACGTTCCCGGCGGTGATCGGCCATCTGACATTGTGGTCGGGCGCAGCGTGCTGAAGGAGGGGTAGGAGGGGCGCCCCTTGGGCCGCGGGGCCAAGAAGCGCTTCACCTCCAGTACTGAGTTGCCGAACTTTTTGGAAGCCTACACTTGCTGTTGAAGATCTCGGAACAAGCTCCGAGTATTGAACCTGAATGAGATCCCGTCTTCGAAGATCCACCGACCAATTGGAGGTGTGTTCCTTGCTCGATTTGATTATGTTCCAAAAGCTTGTGTTCCATTGCTTTTCCAGAACACAATTGTTGAACAGATGGTGATGACCCATAGAAGAATGACAAAGGTGATCATTGGAAAATTCGGTAGGGCGGCCGAGACTATGGAAATTGAAATGTTGTAGAAGGCATGCAGTATGATGGAAAGGAGAATACTTCCACGGGTTCCATAATAAAGCACCGTATACAATATCGACAATGGAGTGACCAGGATCAAGTATTGAATCAAATATACCGTCGCAAAAGAAAGACCATCCGTCAATGTTGACGTGAGCACCGTTTGCCAGAATAGAGTCCCCGTATGCCAGGCCGCCCACAATATGGCAACAAGAATGCTTGAGGTCAGAAAATTGAGCCGCCGCTGCAGGTGGTTCAACGCAAATCCGCGCCAGCCGATCTCTTCGGAGAGCCCTCCGTTGGTGAGCGCCAAGACCAGGAATATGACCCCGGTCTCGATGGGGCCATTTTGCATGAACGAAACCAACCGGGTGATCACTCCCATGGATGGGGTGAATCCATTTGTTCGATCAATGAAATTGCTATCCCAGTTCCGAAGTTGGGAGAGATCGTATGTCGTTTGAAAGAACACCATGTCAATTGCAATGGACAGAGCAATAGCCAATGGTGTAATGAATATGGCGAACAAGTACCATGAAAGCCTTGTTCGCCATATGAGTATTCGGCTCAACAGAAGCTTTATGCCTTTTGATCCCGATATTGCTGCGGTAATTGCAATGGCGGAGATCGAAGGACCAAATTCGGCTATCCAAATTATTTCTGAGGGAATGGAAACTTTCAATAATCCAATCTTTGAAGCCGTGTATGGGATCCATCCGGCCCACGATATCAAGAGCGATACAATGAAAAACGACAGTATTGGATATCTTCTTGTTATCGATAGCATTTTCCTATGATGATGAAATTTGATCCATGGTAAGGCACATGGATGAATTTGGATCGTAGATCAGATAAGGTAATACAGCAAGAAATGGGTTGGTTTCATTTGGTTGCTTGCCGGGTAAAAGGCATAAGCGAGGCCGTTGGCCGGCGGACCGGAACAGATGGGGAATGACCATTCGATCTCATTGGCACTACATTTCCGTAAGTGGTAACTCCATTCGAGGTCAATGGCCTTGGGGCGTGGTCAACCGTGAACTCCCATGGCCAGCGGGTTGCACGTCCCCGATCGGTCACGAAGATAGGGGAGGCCCATGCTCCGGGTTCCCCAAAGGGCGACACGAGGAGGTGCAACTGACTCCCGAGAGATCGGACCTGTGCATAGGCGAGAAGGATACCGATGTCGGAGGGCCCGGTGCATGAGCTGAAACAACAGGGGTAGGAGGAGCAGGCCATCCTTTACATGTTTGGAGGTTGTTAACGATCCGGGGATGAGCTGCCGGGAAAGAGGTCCGCACCTTTGTGGGCGTTCAACCATTCCATGGAAGCAAAGCTTCTTTTCCCGGTCCTTGGCCTCCTGGCCGCATCGGGTACGTTGTTGGCGGCCGCGGGAGATGGGCATGGCTTCCGTTCGCACACGATCCACGACCCGGAACTGGGCAGGATCGACTACCACATGGTGGATGCCCATTTGGAACAGGAGCTTCCGCTCTTGGTATTCCTGGACGGGTCAGGTGCGCAGCCGATCCTGTCGGTGAAGCGTGATGCCGATGGCGTGTGGCAGACCTATTCGACCATCCCCATGGCCCAACGTGACGTGGCGCAACGATACCATGTGCTGATGGTGAGCAAACCGGGTGTGCCGCTGATCGACACCGTGCATGCCGATGGCCCTGCCAAGCCGCCGGCCGCCTATACGGAAAGGCTGAGCGCCCAATGGCGCGCCAAGGCGGCCAGCCTTGCCATCGGCGATGCGCTTGGGCGATACCCGGTGGACCGTCGCCGGATCGGGGTGATGGGTTTCAGCGAGGGAGGGCAGGTGGCACCCCGGGTGGCTGCGATCGATCCGCGCGTGACCCATGTGATGGCCTTCGTGGGCGGCGCGCTGAACCAATTCTTCGACCCGATCATTGCCCAGCGCATGGAGGCGGCCAAGGGCGCGATCACCGAGCAGGAGGCCCAGGCCGGCATCGACAGTCTTTTCGCGGTGTATGAACGTATCTACGCCGATCCGGACGCCACCGACAAGGAGTTCTGGGGACATAGCTACAAACGCTGGAGCAGCTTCACCGACCCCCCCACAGTGGACTTCCTCCTGGCGCTGGACATCCCGATCTACATGGCCCAGGGCAGTGTGGACCGCAACACACAGGTCCTCGGTGCGGACTACGTCCGGCTCGAGTTCATCCGCCGCCGAAAGAAGAACCTCACCTTCCGGTCCTACCCGGGCTGCGACCACTTCTTCCAATGCAACGAAGTGAACGAAGCCGGGGAACCAACGCGGACATGGCGACTGGTCGAGGCATGGAACGACGCGTTCACATGGTTCGATGGCACACCTTCGCCCGACGGAAGCGAACCGCAACGCTGATCGTCAGCAACGTCCCCATGGCCGGCCGGGCCCGCATGCTGATCAACGCAGCCGACCTACAGCACCCCCACCACCTCCTCCAGATGGATCCCGCGTGAGCCCTTCACCAGGATCAGGAGTCCTGCAGGAGGGGCGGCCACCAGTGCGGCAGCTGCTGCCTTGACATCAGCGAAGCAACGGCCCTGTTCGCCGGCCTGCATGAATTCAGCACCTACGAACAGGGATTCCAGGCCGAGCCGGTCCACCAACGCAACGATGGCGCGGTGCTCGGCGCTACTCGCCTCGCCCAGCTCCAGCATATCGCCCAGGATGGCGAGCTTTTTCCGGTCCGTGCACATGCGGGCGAAATTCTCCAGGGCCGCCGCCATGCTGGTGGGGTTGGCGTTGTAGGCATCGAGCACCAGGTGGTTGCGGCCGGTGTCCTTGAACTGCGAACGGTTGTTGGCCGGCGTGTAGTCCGCGAGGGCCTCCGCGATCACTTCGTCGGGCACGCCGAAGTGGCGGCCGATGCAGACGGCGGCCAGGGCGTTGGGCGCGTTGTAGTTGCCGATGAGCCGTGTGCGTACGCGGCGCGCGCCGTCGAGGACCAGCTCCATGCACGGATCCGCGGTCGCCTGTGCGTTCCCGCGCGTGTCCACGCCTTCGCCGGTGCCGTAGGTGCTGCGCTGGAGGCCGCTGCTCTTCTCCATCAGCAGGGCATCGTCGCCGTTCACGAAGGCGGTGCCATCGTGTTCGCGCAGCCAGGTGTAGAGTTCGGTCTTGGTGCGCACCACGCCCTCCAGGCTGCCGAAGCCTTCCAGGTGGGCCTTGCCGATGTTGGTGATCAAGCCGTGCGTGGGCTCGGCGATGGCGCAGAGCTCGGCGATGTCGCCCGGCTTGCTGGCGCCCATCTCGATGATGGCGATGCGGTGCTCCGGCTTCAGTTTCAGCAGGGTGAGGGGCACACCGATGTGGTTGTTGAGGTTGCCGCTGGTGGCCAGGGTGGGCCGGTCGGCGCTGAGCACGGCGTGCACCAGTTCCTTGGTGGTGGTCTTGCCGTTGGTGCCGGTGATGCCGATGCACGGGATGTTGAACTGGCGGCGGTGGTGGCGGGCCAGGTCCTGCAGGGCTTTCAGGGTGTCCGGCACCAGCAGGTAGCGGTCGTCCACGGCCACGGCGGGGTCGTCCACCACGGCATGGCGGCAGCCGCCTTCGAGGGCTTGGGCGGCGAAATGGTTGGCGTTGAAGCTGGGCCCCTGGAGGGCCACGAAGAGGCTGTCGGGGACCAGGGCGCGGGTGTCGGTGCACACGGTGGTGCAGCGCAGGAAGGCCGCGTGGAGCTGGGCGATGGTGGTCATGGAAAGCGAAGGACCCCGGCGGTCGGCCGGGGTCCCAAGGTAGCGGTGCGGCGCCTCAGCGCTTGAGGCCCTTGCGGCGCTTTTCGTCGCCCATGCCCACGGGGCTGCCCACGCGGGTCATGGCGCAGCGGAAGCCGATGGTGGCCGTGCTCTGGCGCTCGTCGAGGAAGCGGCGCGTGGAGGGGCTGGCCCAGTAGATGCGGTCGGCCCAGCTGGCACCCTTGAACACGCGCGCCCGGTCGTTCACCAGGGTGGTCTTGCCCCAGTCGTACATGGCGTTGCCCTCGAAGTCGGGGTTCTCGTAGTAGATGCTGCTCTCGATGTCGCCGTCGCGGTAGTCGATGTTGTCGCTCTGGCGGTAGTTGCGGCGGTCGATGTTCTCCTCGACGGTGACGTTGCGCATGCGGATGTCGCCCGGCTGGTCGGCCTGGTAGTCGCTGATGCCGCTGAGCAGCTTGGGGCTGATCTCCAGGTCCTGGCCCTTGATCATGTCCACCATGTCCTGCACGCGCTGCATGGCGGCGTCGCTCTTGCGGGTGTTGTTGAACTCGATGGCCTGGTCGATGGCGGCCAGCAGGTCGTCGATGAGCTTGGCCTCCTCGGGGGTGGCCTTGCGCTGCATCTCCTTCTGGAACTCGCTGAGGAAGTACTTGATGCCGTCCACGTCGTACACCACCAGGTCGTGCTTGTCCTGCACGGCGCCGTCGCTGTTGAGCACCTTGGTCTTGAACACGTTGCCGCGGAAGGGTCGGAAGTCGTCCTTGTCCTCGGGGCTCAAGGGGCGGTACACGTCCATCACCCATTCGCTCACGTTGCCGGCCATGTTGTAGAGGCCGTAGTCGTTGGGCCAGTAGCTGAACACGGGGGCGGTGATGTCGGCGTTGTCGTTGAGGCTGCCGGCCACGCCCATGTAGTCACCCCGGCCGCGCATGAAGTTGCCGCGGAAGTCGCCGTAGAAGGCGCCGCCCTTCTTGCGGCTGTCGTAGCGCACCCAGTGGCCGTCCCAGGGGTAGATGCGGCGTTCGATGATGCGTTCGTCCACGGTGTTGCCCACCAGGCCGAAGGCGGCGAACTCCCACTCGGCTTCGGTGGGCAGGCGGTAGCGCGGCAGCAGGATGCCGTCCTCCATGCGGATGTTGCGCGTGTCGCGGTTGGGGTTGAAGTCCTGCACCCCGTCCACCTTCTTGCCGCTCTCGTACTGGCCGGCCAGGTAGGCGTCGGTGGTGAAGTGGTCCTCGTTGATCTGGTTGGGGTAGTGCTCGAAGAGGCCCTCGCGGATGAGGATGATCTCGTTCACCCGGTCGGTGCGCCAGGCGCAGTAGTCGTTGGCCTGCAACCAGTTGACACCCACCACGGGGTAGTCACGGTAGGCCGGGTGGCGCAGGTAGTACTCGGTGTACGGCTCGTTGAAGGCCAGTTTGCTGCGCCACACCAGGGTGTCCGGCAGGGCCTTCTTGTAGATCTCGGGGTAGTCCGCCGCGAACACGCGCTCCAGCCAGTAGAGGTATTCCAGCCAGTAGAAGTTGGTGACCTCCACCTCGTCCATGTAGAAGGAGGAGACGGTGACGGTGCGGGGGATGTGGTTCCACTCGTGGAGCAGGTCGTCGTTGACACGGCCCATGGTGAACTGGCCCCCCTCGATGAGGATGAGGCCGGGGCCGTTCTCCTGCTCCTCGAAGGCGGCTTTCTCGAAGCCTCCGTTCTTGGAGTCGTTGTAGTTCCAGCCGGTGGCGCCGCTCTTCTCGAACTGGCAGGAGGAGAACAGGGCGACGGGGGCGGCCAGGAGGGCGGTCTTCCAAACGCGGTCCATGGTGCAGGGGTGTTGGGGCGCAGCTCAGAACGTGGGGCAGGCGACCACGCGGAAGCGGCGTTTCTTGGGCTTGCAGTTGAACTGGAGCTGGACGCTGACCTCGTGCGACCCGGCGGTGGCCGTGGTGAGCTTGGAGGTGGTGACGTCGTAGCTGTATCCGAACTTGAACCTCTCGGTGTGGAACCCGATGAGGGCGATGAAGGCGTCGCGCGTGCGGTACCAGATGCCGGCCGTGATGGGGCCGTGGTCCACGTAGAGGCCGAGGTTGAGCTGGCGGAACTGGGCCTGTTGCTGGTAGAGGATGTTGGGCGAGATGCGTGTCTTGGCCTCCCCGTACTTGCCCCGCATGCCCAGGGGGATGGCCGCACCGGCGTGCGCGGTGTATTTGCGGGGCAGGCGCGAGGTGCCCACGATCAGCGATTCGTTCGGCTCGCTGAGGTGGTGCACGGCGATGCCCACGAAGAAGATGTCCGAGTAACCCAGGATGCCCGCCGAGAAGTCGGCGTTGCCCACCGACCCCCCACGCGGCACGTCGTTGGTGGTGTAGATGAAGCCGCGGCGCGGGTCGATCTGGTCCCCGAAGGTGAGCTTGCTCCAGTCCAGCGATTTCTGGAAGTAGGTGGCCTGGGCCCCGAACTTCATGCTGAACTTGCGGCTGATGGCCAGCTGGTAGCTGTAGATGGCGCTGGCCGTGGTGGTGTTGAGCGTGCCCTTGCCCGCCTGGTCATGCGTCACCAGCACACCCAGCCCTCCAAGGATGGCATCCACATGCTGATCATAGCTCGCACTGGTGGTGACGAAGGTGCCCGTGAGGGCCGGCCACTGATTGCGGTAGTTGAGCACCACCCGCGGGCAGCGTGCCGTGCCGGCGAAGGCCGGGTTGAGGTAGAGCGGATTGGCGTAGAACTGGGTGAACTGCGGGTCCTGCGCCTGCGTTGTTCCCATGAATGCCACGCATCCCGCCAGCACCATGGCCGCACGACGCACCTTGCCCCTGATCACGCTTCCCATCATCCGTAGCTCTGCTGCGAACGCCAAGTATACGTACCCGATCGCATTGCGGTTCCCCGCCCCGGTCCGCAATGATCCCGACCAGGTCTCGTTGAAGCGGGTGCTCCGCAACGCACCGGCCGAAGGTAGTACTTTCGGTCATTCCTGTTGAAAACCTGTTGATCACTGTTCATGATCCGGCCCCTGCACCTCCCCCTCGCCATCCTCCTGTTCACCGGCGTGGCCGCCACCGCACAGGAGCGGACCGCCCCCCCTCAACGGTCCGTCCCCACGGGCCCTACACGAACGGCTCCGGCACCGGTCCGGACCAACCCGACGGTGGGTGCCGTTCCCCCCACGCAGCCCACGCGCAGCGTGCAGAACAGCTGGAATGACGAGCGGGTCGTGACCGAGCGCGGGACCCCTGCGACCGCCCCGCGGGCCATGCACCTGGACCCGGCCCGGCAGGACCTCCCCTTCCATCATGAGGTGCGCCCCTTGGGGAGCGGCACGACCTCCTTTTCCGCCCACCTCACCAACACCACCTACATCCCGATGATCCGGGAGGAGGTGGAAGGCCTGCCCGGATTGGATGCGGCGTGGACACAACCTCTTGTGGTGACCCACCTGGCGACCCAGCGCAAGCAGCCCATGGCGCTGGTGGACATCTATCCTTATAGGAAAAACAGCGGTACCGGACAATGGGAGCGATTGACCTCCTACACCCTGTCCATCGTGGAAGGTAGGGGCGGAGGACCCCTCGTCCAGCCCAAGAGCTACCCACCCACCTCCCGACTGGCCTCGGGTGAATGGTATCGCGTGCAGTTGACGCAGGACGGCGTGTACGCACTGACGTATGAGCAGCTGGAGGACATGGGCCTGGCCGGAACGGTGCCCAGCGACCAGGTGAACCTGTACGGCCGCCACCACGGCATGCTGCCCTTTGAGAACGACCAACTGCCGGGGACGGACCTGGTGCCCAACGCGGTGGTCATGGAGGATGGTGGGGATGGCACCTTCGGCCCCGGCGACCGCCTCGTCTTCTACGCCACCGGTCCGCACCGCTGGACCCTGGATGGCGGCACCGGCCGTTTCCGGCATACCAAGCATGTGTTCTCCGACTCCGCTTCGTACTTCGTGGGCATCGGCGTGGAACCCGCCCTGCGTGTGGGCACCCTCCCGGAGGTGCTTGATCCCGCCACCCGCACCAGCACCTCGTTCGACGACCGGCAGTTCCTCGAGGTGGATGCGGTGACCCTGCTCAAGTCAGGGCGTGAGCTCTATGGAGATGTCTATGACCTCACCACGACCTACTCGTACAACTTCGGTGTGCCCTTCCTCCGCCCGCAGGACCCGGTCTGCCTGGTGATGGACGTGCTGTCGCGCACGGTGGGCACGGGGAACGCGAGCAGCTGGCGGGTGACCTCCGGCGCCGCCCTGGACTCCACCGTGTCCGTGCAGGGCGTGCCCAACGGCTACACCGGGGAGCAGGCCAAATCCACGCGACACACCTTCTGCTTCAACGCCTCGGGCAACAACCTGCCCTTCACGGTCACCTTCATCAAGCACAACCCCGCTTCCTCCATCGGGTGGATGAACTTCCTGGAGCTGAACGCGCGCAGGGACCTCAAGCTGGTGGGCAACCAGATGCTCTTCCGCGACCTCACCAGCGTGGGGGCGGGCGAGGTGACGGACTTCGTGCTGGACCAGGCCTCCGGGCCCCTCACCATCTGGGACATCACCGACCCTGCCGCTGTCATGCAGGTGCCGGTGACCGACAACGGCACCCAGAAGCTGTTCCGGCTGCGCACCGACAGCCTGCGCCAGTTCGCGGCCTTTCGGAGCACGGGCCTGCTGACCCCCACGCCGGCCGGGAAGGTCCCCAACCAGGACCTGCACGCGACCGCCCTGCCGACCGACCTGGTGATCGTGGTGCCCGACGCCTTCCGGGCCGCGGCGCAGCAGATCGCCGACCGCCGTGTCAGCGAAGGCCTCACCGTGGCCCTGGTGAGCCCGCAGGAGGTGTACAACGAGTTCTCCTCCGGCATGCGCGATGCCACGGCCATCAAGCGCTACATGAAGATGCTGTACGACAAGGCGGGAACGGACCCCGCGTTGATGCCCCGCTACCTGCTGCTGTTCGGCGACGGCTCATACAACAACCTCAACCGGGCGCTCAGCAATCAGAGCTTCCTGCCGAGCTATCAGACCGCCAATTCCTGGCATGCCAGCCTCAGCTACTGCTCGGATGACTACTTCGGACTGCTGGACAATGATGAAGGGGAGTACCAGGGTGATCTGGTGGACATCGGCGTGGGCCGCATCCCGGTGAGCTCCATCTCCCAGGCCCAGGAGATGGCGTCCAAGATCCTGAACTATGACAGGCTGCAGCTGATGAACGGCACCGAGGCCCAGTGCGCCGTGGGCAGTGATGGTGGTATCAACGACTGGCGCACCTGGCTCCTCTTCGCCAGCGACGACCAGGAAGGCGATGTCTTTGAAAGCACCATCCACATGAGCCAGAGCGATGCCCTGGCCACCGCCGTGGAGAACGAGTTCCCGTGCTACAACGTCAACAAGGTGTACCTGGACGCCTACCAGCAGACGAGCACACCCGGTGGCGAGCGCTACCCCGATGCCCAGGCCGATCTGCGTGACGGCGTGCAGCGCGGTGCGCTGCTGGTGAATTATGTGGGCCATGGCGGCGAGGTGGGCTGGGCGCACGAGCGTTTTCTGGACAATTCCACCATCCTGGGCTGGAGCAACCTAGACCGGTTGCCGCTGTTCATGACGGCCACCTGCGAGTTCAGCCGGTGGGACGACCCCGCGCGGACCTCGGCCGGTGAGTATGTGCTGCTGAACCCCAACGGGGGCGGCATCGGGCTGATGACCACCACCCGCATCGCCTACAGCAACCAGAACTACGCCCTGTCCCAGGACTTCTACGACCACGTGTTCGAGCGTGTCGACGAGCAGGGCCGGCCGGCCGCGCTGGGCGATGTGTTCCGCCGAACCAAGGTGGACATCACCACCGCCCAGCCCTCGCAGGTGAACCATCGCAACTTCTCCCTGCTCGGCGACCCCAGCATGCGCCTGGCCATGCCGCGCAACGAGGTGCGCATCACGGCCATCACCGACACGCTGGGCAACCCGGTGGACACCCTGAACGCCCTGGCCACGGTGCGGATCCAGGGTGAGGTGGTGGATGCGGGCGGCAACCTGATGACCGGCCTCAACGGCCTGGTGATCCCCACGGTGTTCGATAAGCGCGTGCAGCAGCAGACCCTGGCGAACGACGGCGGCTCGCCCTTCCCGTTCAGCCTGCGCAAGAACATCATCTACCGCGGCATGGCCACGGTGACCGGCGGTCTGTTCAACTTCACCTTCGTGGTGCCGCAGGACATCAACTACCTGGTGGGCCCCGGGCGCATCAGTTGCTACGTGGAGAACATGGAGACCAATGCCTGCGGCGCCACCAACGACCCCTTGGTGGGCGGCACCGCCACCAACGTGGCGGTGGACGAGGTGGGACCCGACATCAAGGTGTTCATGAACGATGACCGTTTCGTGCGGGGTGGCCTCACCAACGAGGACCCGCTGCTGCTCGTGAAGCTGTTCGACGCCAACGGGATCAACACCATGGGCAGCAGCATCGGCCACGACCTGGTGGCGGTGCTGGACGAGAACACCGACCAGGCCATCGTTCTCAACGATCAGTACGAGGCCGATCTGGACACCTACCGCAGTGGCTCGGCCCGCTACCGCTTCGATGACCTGGCCGAGGGCGGGCACACGCTGCGGGTGAAGGCCTGGGACGTGTTCAACAACTCCGCCGAGGCGAGCACCGAGTTCGTGGTGGCCCCCAGCGCCGAACTGGCCCTGGAGCACGTGCTGAACTACCCCAACCCCTTCACCACCAACACCCAGTTCTTCTTCGAGCACAACCGGCCCTGCACCACGCTCGACGTGCAGGTGCAGGTGTTCACCGTGGCGGGGCGGCTGGTGAAGACGATCAACCGGCAGCTAGCCTGCGAAGGCTTCCGCAGTGAACCCCTGGCCTGGGATGGTCGGGACGACTATGGCGACAAGCTGGGACGCGGGGTCTATGTCTACCGCCTGAACGTGAAGACCCCCGAGGGCGACAAGGCCGAGAAGCTCGAAAAGCTCGTGATCCTCAGGTGATCGGCACACAATAATGAGGGGGGAGGGCGCGTATATTTGCCGTCCTTTTTCCGCAGACCCCGTACCTGATGCGTGCTTCCCACTTTCTTGGAGTCATTCTGCCCCTGGTCCTTCTCGCATGCGATGTTCATGCACAGCAGGCAGTGTCTGGTGATCAGTGTTTTACACCACAAGGCTTGCCCTGTGGAACAGATTTGAACACCATCACCACCGCGGTGCCCTTCCTGATGATCTCGGTCGACAGCCGGGCGGGGGGCATGGGCGATGCCGGGGTGGCCATCTCCCCCGACGCCAACTCGATCCACTGGAACCCGTCGAAGCTCGCCTTCGCGCCGAACGACGGGGAGTTCCACATCAGCTTCAGCCCCTGGCTGCGCAACCTGGTGCCGGACATGAGCCTGGCCTACGTGGCCGGGTACGGTCGCCTGGGCAACAAGAAGAGCACCATCGGTGGCTCGCTGCGCTACTTCGACCTCGGCAGCATCCAGTTCACCGACCAGAACGGCAACCCCATCCGTGAGTTCAAGCCGGCGGAGTTCGCCGTGGACATCGCCTTCGCGCAGCAGTTCAGCGACTTCTTCAGCGGTGGCATCGCCGTACGCTACGTGAACAGCAACCTCACCGGCGGCCTCAACGTGAACAACGCCAACACCAAGGCCGGCCAGTCCGTGGCCGCCGACGTGTCGTTCTACTACCAGAAACCCGACCTGCAGATCGGCGACAACACCGGCACCTTCGCCTTCGGCCTCAACATCTCCAACATCGGCGCCAAGATGTCCTATTCGGAGACGGCCCGCCGGGACTTCATCCCCATCAACCTACGCCTCGGCCCCCGCTTCACCTACGACATCGACGATTACAACAGCATCAGCTTCCATTTCGACGCCAACAAGCTTCTGGTGCCTACACCGCCGGTCTATGCGCGGGACACCGCCAACGGCAACACCCCTCTGGTGGACCCCACCACCGGGCAGTTCGTGATCGCCAGCGGCAAGGACCCCAACGTGGGGGTGGCCGAAGGGGTGTTCCAGAGCTTCGGGGATGCGCCGGGCTGGTACGACCAGAACGGCCAGCTGGTGAGCGGCAGCAAGACCAAGGAGGAGCTCCGCGAGATCAACCTGGGCGGCGGACTGGAGTACTGGTACGCCAAGCAGTTCGCCTTCCGGGCCGGCTACTTCTGGGAGCACTACACCAAGGGCAACCGCAAGTACTTCACCCTGGGCGCCGGGGTGCGCTACAGCATCTTCTCGATCGACCTGAGCTACCTGATCGCCAACACCCAGCGCAGCCCGCTGGCCAACACACTGCGCTTCACGCTCGGGTTCAACTTCGACAAGAGCAAGAAGAAGAAGCAGGAGGCCGAGTGATGCGCTTCCGGGTCGGCTTCGGGTACGACGTGCACAGGCTGGCCGAAGGCCGTGCGCTCCACCTCGGCGGTGTGGCCATCGATCACAGCACCGGCCTGCTGGGCCACAGCGATGCCGACGTCCTGCTCCATGCGCTCTGTGACGCGCTGCTGGGTGCCGCGGGCCTGCCCGACATCGGCCATCACTTCCCGGATACCGACGCGCGCTGGAAGGGGGCCGACAGCACCGAACTCCTTCGCGAGGTGGTGCGCCTCATCGGCGAAAAAGGCTGGCACGTGGGCAACGTGGATATGAGCCTGGTGATGGAGCGCCCGCGGATCAAGCCCCACATCCCGGCCATGAAGCGGGTGATCGCGCCGATCCTCGGGGTGGAGGAGGATGCCGTGGGCATCAAGGCCACCACCAACGAGAAGCTCGGCTATGTGGGCCGTGAGGAAGGCGCCTGCGCCTACGCCGTGGCGCTCATCCAGGCCGACTAATCGTCCCCGTCGTCCGCCGCCATCTCCGTGAAGGAGCCGGGGGCCTGCTCGTCATCGTAGTAGAACACGCGCAGCTGGGCGGTGTCGCGCAGCAGGTCGATGCGGCCCACCTCCACGCGGCTCACGGAGATGCCCAGCCGCTGCTTCAGGTCGGTGTGCAGGGCCTCGCGCTGGCCGGGACGGATGAGGTCCACCCGGTCGTAGATCAGCTGGCGCATGGCCTCGTGCCGGGTGAGCCAGAGGTGCTCGAGCGCATAGGTCACCAGCAGGATCATGCCATCGGTGAACAGCAGTTCGGCCAGGCTGATCTTCTTGCTCACCAGCGCGTTGATCACCGCCAGGCTGATGACCGCGAACAGGTAGGTCATGTCCTTGATGCTGATCTGCTCGGTGCGGTAGCGCAGGATGCCGAAGATGGCGAACAGGCCGAAGGCGAAGCCGATGCTCAACTTCACGTTGTTCAGCAGCACGCACAGGAAGAAGATCAGGATGTTGAACAGGAAGTAGGTGAAGAGGTAGTCCTTCTTCCGGTGGATCGGGTAGTAGATCAGGCGGATGAGGATGAAGAGCACCGCCGCGTCCAGCGCGAACTTGAAGAGCAACTCCCACATGTCCTCGTGGAAGACGCGCATGCCGAAGAGCTTCATGGTCATCATGTCGGTGGGGATCAGGCGGCGGGTCGCACGCGCTCGAGGTGGCGCAGCACCTCCTTGAACCGGTTGTACTTCAGGGAAGGCAGCAGGCTCAGCAGGCCGATGCAGTACTTGCTCATGCCGGCCGGGCGGATGCCCCGGGCGCGCATGGCCTGGGCGAAGTGTGAACCTCTATCGGCCCGGCCCTGCTTCAACTCGGCCACCACAATGCCGCCCAGCGCGGCCTCGCGGGCGGGTTCGTGGAAGAGGCTGAAGCGCAGGCCCAGGTCGAGGGTGAGGCGCTCCGCCCGCTCACGGTGCACGAAGGTGAGCCGGATGAAGCGGTTCCACAGCACCGGCACCAGGGTTTCCGCGCTGCGGGAGGCCGTGGCCACGAAGGCGGCCTGGTCGCCCGCCAGCGCCTCGGGGATGCCGTCGACCTTCAAGCGGTGCTTGTCCGTGCGGCCCGATCCGGTCTTGCGCTTCACCTCCAGATAGCAGAGCCCGCTGCCCAGGTACTCGCGGAACCGCACCTTGCGGCGCAGTGTGCGCCCGTTGTGGTGGTCGTGGTAGTCGCGCAGCCCCGGCGTGTCGAAGTACAGCGAGCGGTAATGGCTGCCGCGCACCCCGTCCACTTCCAGCAGCCGGTAGTGCGACAGCATGTCGGCCAGCACCGCAGGCAGCACCGCCTCGCTGAACACGTACTTGGTGTCCATGCGGTCCTGAAGCTTTACACCGTCCATCTCCGCGAGGGTGATGGGCGCGAAGCGTTCGAGCAGTGCAGGCAGCGTCGTCATCGCGGGGGCGCCAAAGCTAGGGATCGGTGCGGGTGGAAGGGGTGTGCCGAGCGGTCCGGGGCCCTACCTTCGGCCACCTTTCCCCGGCCCATGTCCAGCACGCGCAAGGTGACCACCGTGTACATGCACCACGCCGCGTGGAGCGCCCTGCCCAAGGAGGACCAGGAGCTGTTGAAGCTCGCCCAGCGCGCCGCGGCCAACGCCTACGCGCGGTACTCCCGCTTCAAGGTGGGCGCGGCGCTGCGGCTGGAGAGCGGTGAGATCATACCCGGCAGCAACCAGGAGAACGCCAGCTTCCCGGCGGGCATCTGCGCGGAACGTGCGGCCCTGCATGCCGCCATGAGCGTACTGCCCAAAGGCACCGTGGAGTGCATGGCCATCGTGGTGCCGCAGGTGAAGGGCCGCGACCCGGTGACCCCCTGCGGCATCTGCCGCCAGGCCCTGCTGGAGCAGGAGCACCGCCAGGGTTCGCCGTTGCGCCTGCTCATGGGCATCGTGCGCGGCCCCGTGCTGGAGACCTTCAGCGCTGAAAGCCTGCTGCCGCTCTCCTTCGATAGCAGCTTCCTGAAGCGCTGACGGGCATCGGGGCGGGGGCTATCTTTGGCACCCGCCCGTAGGGCGACACCGCCATGCCCACCAAGACCGCCCCACCCGCCAAGAAGAACGCCCGCCCGGCCGACGGTGGCCACGGCAAGGAGACCTACCAGCGCTGGTTCAAGGACATGCTGCTGATGCGGCGCTTCGAGGAGAAGTGCGGGCAGCTCTACACCATGCAGAAGTTCGGCGGCTTCTGCCACCTCTACATCGGCCAGGAGGCCATCCTCGCGGGCATGGTCACCGCCATGGGCACCGACGACCGCATCATCACCGGCTACCGCGACCACTGCCACCCGCTGGTGCTGGGCGAAACGCCCCACCGCGTGATGGCCGAGCTCTATGGCCGTACCACCGGCACCAGCAAGGGCAAGGGCGGCAGCATGCACTTCTTCGACAAGGGCCGCAACCTGTTCGGCGGTCACGGCATCGTGGGCGGGCAGATCGGCCTGGGCGCCGGCATCGCCTTCGCCGACAAGTACCGCGGCGGCGACCAGGTGACCCTGTGCATGATGGGCGACGGCGCCGTGCGGCAGGGCATGCTGCACGAGACCTTCAACATGGCCATGACCTGGAAGCTCCCGGTGGTGTTCATCATCGAGAACAACCAGTACGCCATGGGCACCAGCGTGGAGCGCACCAGCAACGTGCACGAGCTGCACCGTCTGGGCGAGAGCTACGACATGCCCGGCGAGCCCGTGGACGGCATGAAGTGCGAGGCCGTGCACGCCGCCATCGCCAAGGCCTGCGCCCATTGCCGGGCCGGCGAGGGCCCCTACCTGCTGGAGATCAACACCTACCGGTACCGCGGCCACAGCATGAGCGACCCGCAGAAGTACCGCAGCAAGGAGGAGGTGGAGGCCTACAAGCAGCAGGACCCCATCGAGGATGTGCGCGCCAAGCTGCTGAAGAACAAGTGGGCCACCGAGGCCGAACTGGAGGCTCTGGACGAGGCCATCAAGAAGGAGGTGGAGGAGGCGGTGAAGTTCGCTGAGGAAAGCCCGCTGCCCGAAGCGAAGGAACTCTTCGAGGACGTGTACAAGACCCCGGATTATCCGTTCATCAAGGACTGAAATGTTGAGGTCCGGACCGCTGGTTTTCGGTGCGCTTCTGCTCCTCGGGGCCTGCAGGCAGGAGGTGATCACGCCCTCCGCGGCTGGGCATGAGGGCATGGACCTGCGGTCCGTGTTGGTCGGTACCTATGTCGGTCAACATCATCACCAGCATACCTACTACGGAACCGTCGATACCGACATCACCTACCAGGATACCTTCCTCGTCCGGTCCGATACGGCGAACTCCAACGTGCTCATCGTGGATGGGTTCCCGGTGCTCCTTCTTTCGGACAGCTCGTTGGAGCAGGCTGTCGATGGGCTTGTTACGCAAGGCCACTTCACCATCCAGAACGGTGTGCCGCATCTTTCGATGTTCGTCCAGTTCTCCTCCTCACCGCATTCCGATATGCATCATTACACCGCGGAGCGGCCCTAAACTCAACCCTGACCATGGCCGAGATCGTACGCATGCCGAAGCTGAGCGACACCATGACCGAGGGCGTGGTGGCCAAGTGGCATAAGAAGGTGGGGGACAAGGTGAAGAGCGGCGAGATCCTTGCCGAGATCGAGACCGACAAGGCCACCATGGAGTTCGAGAGCTTCCACGACGGGGTGCTGCTGCACATCGGCGTGCCGGAGGGATCCGCTGCGCCGGTGGACAGCCTGCTGGCGGTGTTCGGCAAGGCGGGCGAGGACATCACCAAGCTCCTGTCGGAAGCCGCGGCCGCGCCGCCCCCCGCGCAGGCGCAGGCCCCCGCGGCACCGGCCCCCGTGGCCGCCCCGCCACCCGTGGTGGTGGCGCCCACCCCCGCCGTGACGCGCCCGGCGCCCGCGCCCGCCCCGCCCCCCGTGGCACCCGCCTTCAACGGCAGCGGCCGCAAGCACGCCAGCCCCCTGGCGCGGCGCCTGGCCCAGGAGAAAGGCATCGACATCGGCCGCGTGAAGGGCAGCGGTCCCGACGGCCGGGTGACCAAGCGCGACATCGAAGGGTACACCGGTGGCGGTGCCGCCTTCGCCGCACCCCGGGTGGAATCGTTCACCGAGGTGGCCGTGAGCCAGATGCGCAAGACCATCGCGCGCCGCCTGGCCGAAAGCAAGTTCAGCGCCCCGCACTTCTACCTCACGCTGGAGGTCGCGATGGACCGCGCCATGCAGGTCCGCGAGGCGATCAACGCCAGCATCGCGCCGGACAAGATCAGCTTCAACGACCTGGTGATCAAGGCCGCCGCCGTGGCCCTGGAGCGGCATCCCCAGGTGAACAGCAGCTGGCTCGGCGACCGCATCCGCTTCAACCAGCACGTCCACATCGGCGTGGCGGTGGCCGTGGAGGAGGGCCTGCTGGTGCCCGTGGTGCGCTTCGCCAGCGGCAAGCCCCTGCGCACGATCGGTGCCGAGGTGCGCGACTTCGCGAAGCGGGCCAAGGAGAAGAAGCTCCAGCCGGCCGATTGGGAGGGCAACACCTTCACCATCTCCAACCTCGGCATGTTCGGCATCGAGGAGTTCACCGCCATCATCAACCCGCCCGACGCGTGCATCCTGGCCGTGGGCGCCATCCTGGAGAAACCGGTGGTGCGCCATGGCGCCGTGGTGCCGGGCCACACCATGAAGGTGACGCTGAGCTGCGACCACCGCGTGGTGGACGGCGCCACCGGTGCGGCCTTCCTCAACACCTTCAAGGGTCTGATGGAGGAACCGGCGCTGCTGCTGGGGATGGGCGCGATCTGACCCGAGCGGCATCGCACCGACGGCTATCTTGCCCGCATGCTCGGCGCCCTGAAACGCTGGTTGCGCCATCGCGCCCTGCGCGGCAACGCGGTGCACTGCCCCCTGTGCGGGCAGGGCGCCGTGGCCTTCCTGCCCAGCGGCGACCCGCCGCGGCCCCATGCCCTGTGCCCGTTCTGCGGTTCGTTGGAACGCACCCGCATGATGGCCCTGGCCCTGCACCAACGCGGCCTGCCCAGGGCCGGCCAGCACGTGCTGCACGTGGCACCCGACCGCAGCCTCCGCGAGCGCATCCGGGCGACGCCCGGCATCACTTACACCGCCGGCGACAAGAAGGAGCCCGGCTACACCTACCCGCCGGGCACGATGGACCTGGACGTGACGGCGCTGCCGTTCCCGGCGGACCGGTTCGACCTGGTGATCTGTTCGCACGTGCTGGAACATGTGCCGGACGACCGCACCGCCATGCGCGAGCTGTTCCGCGTGCTGCGGCCAGGCGGGCTCGCGATCCTGCTGGTGCCCATGAGCGCACGGCCCACCACCGACGAGGACCCCGCGGTGACCGACCCGCAGGAGCGCCGCCGCCGTTTCGGCCAGCACGACCATGTGCGGCTCTACGGGCGCGACTACCCCGACCGGCTGCGCGCGGCGGGCTTCACCGTCACCGTGGAGCAGCCCGCGCAGCAGCTGCCGCCCACCGACGTCTTCCGCTTCGGCCTCAAGGCCGACGAGGACCTGGTGCTGGGCACCAAGGGGCCGGCATCCGAGCGACCGCGATCCTAACTTGGCGGGCAGCGATGCAGCCCTGGACGGAGACCCCGATCGAGTTCCTCAAGGGCGTGGGCCCGCAGCGCGGCGAGGTCTTCCGCAAGGAACTGGGCATCGCCACCTTCAACGACCTGCTGCACCATTTCCCCTTCCGCTACGTGGACCGCTCGAAGTTCCACGCCGTGAAGGACGCGCAGGAGGAGGGGGCCGCCGTGCAGCTCAAGGGCACGCTCTCGGGCATCAAGCAGGTGGGGCAGAAGCAGGGCAGGCGGATCACGGCCACGCTGAGCGACGGCACGGGCAGCATCGAGCTCGTCTGGTTCAAAGGGCTGAAGTGGCTGTTGCAGCTGCTGCGCGAGGGGACCGTGTACGTGGCCTACGGCCGGGTGGGCCTCTTCAAGGGGCGGCCCAACATCGCGCACCCCGAGCTGGAGAGCGAGGAGACCTGGCGTGCGGGCGGCGTCACCGGGCTGCAGCCGGTGTACAGCACCACCGAGAAGGCCGCCGCCAAAGGGCTCCACAGCCGCGCCATCGGCAAGCTCACCAAGGCGCTGGTGAACCTGCCGGAGATGCAGCTGCCCGAGACCCTCAGCGGGGAGCTGGTGCGCTGGCTCGGCGGCCTCTCGCGCACGCAGGCCTTCCACCAGTTGCACGCCCCCACCGATGCGGCGCAGCTGGGGCTGGCCACACGCCGGCAGAAGTTCGAGGAGCTCTTCTTCATCCAGCTGGACCTGGTGCGGCGCAAGAAGCTCGTGCAGGAGAAGGTGGAGGGCCAGTGCTTCGGGCGCGTGGGCGAGCTGCTGAACAGCTTCTACAGCGCGCACCTGCCCTTCGAGCCCACCAACGCCCAGAAGCGGGTGGTGAAGGAGATCCGCCGCGACATGGGCAGCGGCCGCCAGATGAACCGCCTGGTGCAGGGCGACGTGGGCAGCGGCAAGACCCTCGTGGCCCTGTTGAGCATGCTGATCGCCCTGGACAACGGGCGCCAGGCGGCCTTGATGGCCCCCACCGAGATCCTTGCCCAGCAGCACTACGCCACCATCAGCGGCCTGCTGAAGGACATGCCCGTGGAGGTGCGCCTGCTCACCGGCTCCACCAAGGCCGCCCAGCGCCGGAGCCTGCTCACCGCCCTGCGCACGGGCCACATCCACATCCTCATCGGCACCCACGCCCTGCTGGAGGATGCCGTGGTGTTCCACGCCCTGGGCCTGGTGGTGATCGATGAGCAGCACCGCTTCGGCGTGGCCCAGCGTGCCCGCCTGTGGACCAAGAGCGAGGTGCCGCCCCACGTGCTGGTGATGACGGCCACGCCCATCCCGCGCACCCTGGCGATGACCTTCTACGGCGACCTCGACGTGAGCATCATCGACGAGCTGCCGCCGGGACGACGGCCGGTGCGCACCGTGCATCGCTCCGACAGCGCGCGCAACGCGGTGTTCAGCTTCCTGGAGGACGAGATCCGCAAGGGGCGCCAGGTGTACGTGGTGTACCCGCTGATCGAGGAGAGCGAGAAGAGCGACCTCAAGGACCTCACCGACGGCTACGAGGCCATCTCGCGCCGTTTCCCGCTCCCGCAGTACGCGGTGAGCATCGTGCACGGCCGCATGGACCAGGCCACCAAGGACCTGGAGATGGCGCGGTTCAAGAAAGGCGAGACCAACATCCTGGTGGCCACCACGGTGATCGAAGTGGGGGTGGACGTGCCCAACGCGTCGGTGATGGTGATCGAGAACGCCGAGCGTTTCGGCCTGAGCCAGCTCCACCAGCTGCGGGGCCGCGTGGGGCGCGGGGCGGAACAGAGCTACTGCATCCTCATGTCGGGCGACAGCCTCGGGGCCGACGCCCGCGAGCGCCTGGGCACCATGGTGCGCACCAACGACGGCTTCGAGATCGCCGAGACCGACCTGCGGCTGCGCGGCCCGGGCGACCTGGCGGGCACCCAGCAGAGCGGCATCCCGCAGTTGCGCCTGGCCGACCTGGTGCTCGACGCGGAGCTGCTCCAGCAGGCCCGCGCCGCCGCCATCCGCATCACCGACGCCGATCCCGAACTGCGCGACCCCGCCCATGCGCCCATCGCCCGGGCCCTGGCCGAGCGCGGCCGGGACAAGGAGGCCTGGGGGCGGATCAGCTGAGGGGTCAGGTGCGCAACGCCTGCCGACGCCGCAGCTCCTCCGGGTCCAGCACGTGCACCAGGCAGCCCGCGGCGATGAGGAACTGCGCCACACCGTACGTGACCATGATGAGCACATCGCCCAGCGGCACGGGCCGCACGAACCGATCGCGGGCCAGCAGGCTGTCCGAGGCGATGAAGCAGAGCGCCCCCACGAACACCATCCAGAAGCTGCGCGGGAAGGTGCGGCGGAACCGGAACCCCGCCGCCACGCCCATCAGGGTGATCGCGATGGCGTAGGCCAGCACGGGCAGCACCAGCACGTCCTCCAGGTACGGCACCAGGTCGTACGCGAAGAAGAAACCGTAGCTCAGCAGCAGCACGGTGATCAGCAGCGACAGCCACACGCCCTCCGCCCCGTCCACCTCGATCACGTTCTGCAGGAAGGCCACCGCGTAGCAGATCTGCGCCACCATGAACGCCGCGAGGCCGATCAGGAAGTTGAACTCATCCACATGCTGGAGCATCATGGCCACGTCGCCCACCAGCGAGAAGAAGAGGCCGGCCTGCACGAGCAGGGTGAAGCGGTCGCCCACGCGCCGGCTGCTGAAGTAGAACCAGCTGGAGAGCACCACCAGCATCAGCGGCTTGCACACGTACTCCAGGCCGTGCCAGTCCCGCAGCTGCGCCAGCAGGGTGCCCAGCAGGGCGGCCAGGTAGAGGGCGCCGTTGATCAGGGGCGACTTGCGCGGGTCCATGAGGCGAGCGCCAAGATAGCGGGTGGCCGCACGCACCCCGTTCCCCGGCCGCAAGCCACCGGCATCGGGGGAGGCCTGTGGCCAGCGGTCGTGTCGCGGTGCGACGACAGGCGGCCCGTCGTTCCGGCGGCGGCGCGGCCTACGCGGCCGGGGGCGGGCCCGCCGGCGACGCACGATGCCTGCCATGGGCCACCAGGACCAGGTGCAGCCCGCTCAGCAGGGCGGGCGCGATCGCCGCACCGGCGGCCCGCAGGTCCCCGATGGACAGCCCAACGGCCGTTCCGAGCGCTGCGAAGGCCGCGATGCGGCCCGCTTCCCACCGCAGCACACGCCGCCCGCCCTCCATCAGCAACCCCATGTCCATCACCCACCAGAGGATCAGCAGGGCCAGGCCGTACTGGACCCACGCGGCCAGTTGCTGCTGCCGGAACAGGAACAGGGAGGTGACCGCCACCAGCAGGATGAACTGCAGCACGGTGTAAAGGCGCGTGGCGCGGTCCACCTGCGTATCGAACACGCGGTGGGTGGCGCGGTCCTTCTCCCGTGGCCGCTGGCGACCGCCGAGCTCCGCAGGGCGCCACCCCGGCGGCATCAGGAACACCCGCACCTTGTCGCGCCAACGCGCGCAGCGCCCGGCCAGGTCGATCAGCTCGCCCCAGTAGTGGAAATTGGCCTTCACCGGGTCCCAGCTGTCCAACGGCGTGGTGATGCCGTACAAGGGCTCCTTGTCCTCCCGCCGGAAGGTGCCGAACAAACGGTCCCACACGATGAGCGTGCCGGCGTGGTTGCGGTCGATGTACCGGGGATCGCTGCCATGGTGCACGCGGTGGTGGCTCGGCGTGTTGAACAGCAGCTCCAGCGGGCCCATGCGGCCGATGGCCTTGGTGTGGATCCAGAACTGGTAGAGCGTGTTGAAAGCGCCCACGGTGACGATCAGGACCGGGTGGATGCCGAGCACGGCCATGGGCAGGTAGAACCACCAGCTGAAGAGCCCCTGCCACCAGCTCTGCCGGAGCGCCACGCTCAGGTTGTACTCCTCGCTCTGGTGGTGCACGACGTGCGCCGCCCACAGGAAGTTCACCTCGTGGCTGAGGCGATGGAACCAGTAGTACAGCAGGTCCACCAGCAGGAAGGCCACGAGCCAGGTGACGGCCGTGCGCGGAAGGGTGAAGAGGCGCAGGTGGTCGTAGGTCCACAGGTAGGCGGCGAAGATGGCCGCCTTGGTGAAAGCGCCCACCACCTGGCTGCCGATGCCGCAGCCCAGGTTGGCGATGAAGTCGTTCAGCCGATACACCTTCCGACCGCTCCAGGCGCTCCAGGCCAGCTCCGCCCCCATGAGCAGGAAGAAAAGCGGGATCGACAGGACGATGTACTCCATGACGCCGACCAAAACTACGGGCCGTGCCGGGCCGGTCCCGTGCGCCCCGACCGTGGCGCCTCCGCCCGTCGGCGCCCTGCCCGTGGGCGGTGGGCCACCCTTGGTATCTTCGCCGACCGCTTCCCCGAACCCCATCCACCTTCGTCGGGACCACGACGGTCACCATGCGCATTTCCTGGAACTGGCTCCGCTCCCTGCTCGATACCGACACGCTTTCGCCGCAGCAGGCGGCCGATATCCTCACCAGCACCGGCCTGGAGGTGGAGAGCTGCGAGCCGCTGGAGCCCGTGCCCGGCATGCTGGCCGGCGTGGTGGTGGGCGCGGTGCGCACGTGTGAAAAGCATCCCGATGCGGACCGCCTGCACATCTGCATGGTGGACCTCGGCCAGGGTGATCCCGTGCAGATCGTCTGCGGCGCGTCCAACGTGGCGGCCGGCCAGAAGGTGCTGGTGGCCACCGTGGGCACCACGCTGCATCCCGCGGGCGGGGAGCCGTTCGCCATCAAAAAGAGCAAGATCCGCGGCGCGGAGAGCCACGGCATGATCTGCGCCGCCGACGAGCTCGGCCTCGGCACGGACCACGACGGCATCCTGGTGCTGGACCCCGCCGCGGTGCCCGGCACGCCCGCAGCGCAGCAGCTGAACCTCCGCGGCGACCACGTGCTGGAGATCGGCCTCACGCCCAACCGTTCCGACGCCCTGGGCCATTGGGGCGTGGCGCGCGACCTGGTGGCCGCCCTCAACCACCGCACCGGCAGCACGCACAAGGTGCTGTTGCCCGCCGTGGACGGCTTCAAGCAGGATGATGAGGCGCGCACCATCGCGGTGGAAGTGCAGGATGCGCTGGCCGCCCCGCGCTATGCGGGCCTCACGCTCACACAGGTGAAGGTGGCCCCCTCGCCGGAATGGCTGCAGGAGCGCCTGCGCAGCATCGGCCTGAAACCGCTGAACAATGTGGTGGACGTCACCAACTTCGTGCAGCACGAGCTGGGCCAGCCGCTTCACGCCTTCGATGCCGACAAGCTGGCCGGCGGCAAGATCATCGTGCGCAAGGCCCGCGCCGGCGAAACGCTCGTCACGCTGGATGACAAGGAACGCAAGCTGGACCCGGAGGACCTGCTGATCGCCGACGCGGAGAAGGGCGCCTGCCTGGCGGGCGTGTACGGCGGGGCGCACAGCGGCGTCACCGAGGCCACCACGGCCATCTTCCTGGAGAGCGCCTGCTTCGATGCGGTCACCATCCGCCGCACCGCGCGCCGCCACGGCCTGAACACCGATGCCTCGTTCCGCTTCGAGCGCGGCGTTGACCCGGAGATCACCGTGTACGCCCTGAAACGCGCGGCACTGTTGCTGCAGGAAGTGGCCGGCGCGAAGGTCAGCTCCGCGATCACCGACATCGGCGCGCCGCGTCCGTGGGCGGAGGTGGACCTGCATTTCGCCACCGTGGACCGGCTGTGCGGCATGCCCATCGCACCGGATGACGTGGCCAGGATCCTCCAAGCGCTCGACTGCAAGATCGCGGCCCGCGACGCGCAAAAGCTCCGCGTGCAGGTGCCGCCCTACCGCGTGGACGTGCTGCGCGAGGCCGACCTGGTGGAGGAGGTGCTGCGCATCCATGGCCTGGACCGCGTGCCCATCCCGGCGCGCCTGATGGTGCCGCCGGTGCTGCACGAGGCCGTCACCGCGGAAGCGTTCGGCGCCAACCTGTCCAAGCACCTCGCCGGGCGCGGCTTCCGCGAGGTGATGACGCCCTCGCTCGTGAACGGTGCGCGCGCCGCGCAGCTCGACCCCGCCGTGGAGGGAACGCTGGTGCGCCTGAAGAACCCGCTGAGCGCCGAGCTGGACGTGATGCGGCCCACATTGCTCTTCGGCATGCTGCAGGCCGCCGTGCACAACGCCGCCCGACAGCAGCCCGACCTGCGCCTCTTCGAATGCGGTCGTCGCTATGCGGTGGATGCCAAAGGTCGGGTGCATGAAAGCTCCCGCACGGCGCTGCTGATCACCGGCCAGGAAGGTCGTGAGAGCTGGCGTGCGGCGGTGCGTGGCAGCGAGCTCGCGGACGTGAAGGCGGAAACGGAACTGCTGCTGGAACGCCTCGGCCTCGCCGAAGGCAGCAGCTGGGCACCCGTGGAACATGCGTTGCTGGGCAGCGCGGTGGAAGCCAAGCGGGGCAAGCACTCCTTGGCCGTGCTCGGTGAGGTGAAGGCGGAAGTGCGCAAAGCCTTCGGCCTGGGCCAGCGCGCCTGGTACGCCGAACTGGATGACGAAGTGCTGCTGGCCCTCGTGCGTGGGCAACGCACCACCTTCCGCGAGGTGCCCAAGTTCCCCGCCGTGCGCCGCGACCTCAGCCTGCTGCTGGACCGCGCCGTCACCTACGCCGACCTGGAGCGCATCGCCCGCCAAGCCGAGCGCAAGCTGCTGCGCGAAGTGGGCCTCTTCGACGTGTACGAGGGCGACAAGCTGCCCGCCGGCAAGAAGAGCTACGCCCTGCGCTTCATCCTGCAAGACCCGCAGAAGACCCTCACCGACGAGCAGGTGGACAAAGCCATGGGCCGCATCCGCCAGGCGTTGGAGAAGGAGGCGGGGGCGGAGTTGCGGGGGTGAGCCTTACGCGCCGAGATCCTCCGCGATCGCCCTGAACTCCTTCAGCGCCGCCTCCAGGTCCTGCACGATCTCCGCCGCCAGCACGCCCGGCTCGGGCAGGTTGGCGCTGTCCTCCAGGCTCTCGTCCTTCAACCAGAAGATGTCGAGGCTGGCCTTGTCGCGGGCCATGATCTCGTCGTACGTGTACTTGCGCCAGCGACCCTCCGGCGTCTTCGCGCTCCAGGTCTCCTTGCGCTTGTGGCGGTCGGCGGGGTTGTAGCAGGCGATGAAGTCCGCCAGGTCCTCGTACCGGAGCGGGTCGGTCTTCAGCGTGTGCTTGATGTTGGTGCGGTAGTCGTAGATCCACACCTCCTTGGTCCACGGGGTCTTCGCGCCGGGCTTGTTCTCGAAGAAGAGCACGTTCGCCTTCACGCCCTGCGCGTAGAAGAGGCCGGTGGGCAGGCGCAGGATGGTGTGCAGCTCGGTGGTGCGCAGTAGCTGCTTGCGCACGGTCTCGCCCGCGCCGCCCTCGAACAGCACGTTGTCCGGCAGCACCACGGCCGCGGTGCCGCCCGGTTTCAGCATGCTGCAGATGTGCTGCACGAAGTTGAGCTGCTTGTTGCTGGTGGTGGCCCAGAAGTCCTGGCGGTTGTAGGTGAGGGCCTCGCGCTTTTCCTCCCCGTCCTCGTTGGTCACCGTCACGCTGCTCTTCTTGCCGAAGGGCGGGTTGGTGAGCACGTGGTCGAACTTCTTCGTGGGCGTGGAGCGCAGGCTGTCGTCGCGGATGATGTCCGCCTCGTGGTCCATGTCGCCCACGTTGTGCAGGAAGAGGTTCATCAGGCACAGGCGCGCGGTGCTGGTCACGATCTCCCAGCCGTGGAAGGTCTCGTACTTCAGGAACCTCAGCTGGTCCTTGTTCAGCTTGTGCTGCTTGGTGAGGTGGTCGTAGGCCGCGAGGAAGAAGCCGCCGGTGCCGCAGGCCGGGTCGGCGATGGTGTGTTCGGGCTGCGGGCGCACGCACTCCACCATGGCCTGGATCAGCGGGCGCGGCGTGAAGTATTGTCCGGCACCGCTCTTGGTGTCCTCGGCGTTCTTCTGCAAGAGGCCCTCGTAGATGTCGCCCTTCACGTCGGCGCCCAGCAGCACCCAGCTCTCGCCGTCGATCAGCTGGATCAGCTTGTGCAGTTTGGCCGGGTCGCTGATCTTGTTCTGGGCTTTTACGAAGATGTCGCCCAGCATGCCGGTCTTCTTGCCCAGCTCGTCCAGCAGTATCACGTAGTGGCTCTCCAGCTCGGCACCGCTCTTGCCGCGCAGGCTCTGCCAGTCGAAGCCGGTGGGCACCTTGGTGTCGCGCTTGTAGGGCGGCCTGCTGTACTCGTCGGCCATCTTCAGGAACAGCAAATAGGTGAGCTGCTCCAGGTAGTCGCCGTAACTCACCCCGTCGTCCTTGAGGATGTTGCAGAAGTTCCAGACTTTGTTGACGATGGCGGTGGAGGTCATCAGGGAACGGAAGAGCACGGGTTATTTCGCGTAGAGCACCAGCTCCACTTCGGGTTTCAACTTGCTGAAGACCTTGTCCGCCGTTATCAACGGAATGCCCAGGTGCAGGGCTGTGCCGGCGATCACCGCATCGGGCAACTTCAATTTGTAGCGCAAGCGAAGGTCCACCGCGCGGTCCTGGATGGATCGGTGGATCTCCTCCAAGGCGCAACGGTCAAGGAAGCGTTGCACTTGCACCAGGTGATCCTCGTCCGCTCCGTGGTACACCATGGCCTCCATGCGCACCATGGCGCTGGCTACCACTTCCCGCCCCTTCAGCAGCTCATGCGCTGACTTGTCGCCACCGAGGATGTAGAGCAGGATGTTGGTGTCGATGGCGACACGCTCATTCCGCATCGCGGAGCGCGCGTTGGAACTTCACCGGATCGGCGTGCAACGGGGCGGTGCCCACCAAGTCGCTGAAGTCCGCGCCCTTCTTCGGGCGGCTCCGGCGGCTGGCGGTCTTCATGATGCTCTTCACGCGCCGCTTCGTGGTGCGCTTGGTTACGACGTGGACCATGACCCAAATATAAGCGGCGAGCCGCCTAACCCTGGCCCTTCTCCCGCTTCCGCAGCACCGCCCGTATCCGCTTCACCTTCGCCGGGTCCTCACCGGTCTCCAGGTAGCGGCCCGCCGGATCTCCGGTATGGCGATCTCGCCCTCCCGTGCACGCGAGGGGGCTTTCGATCAGGGGGTATTGGATGGAGTACTTCTGGGTTTGCATGGAATGTCGTTAGAGAAGGTCGCCATGCGCATTATTGAGTAGGTTGATGAATGACTCCGCACCGCCGAGCCAGGACCGCGATGGTAATTGAGGACTATGAGATACATCGTATAAGCGCTCGAACGTATGGAAGCAATCGCTCAGTGCTCCAAGCGCACGGCAACTTCATCAGCCAAGTAAGCCGTCTATGCTCAAACTGTAGCCATCAAGTAGTTCTTAGCCGCCACATGCTCTGGGTTGCCTGTGTCGTACCGCTTATTCGCCCAGCGGGATAGCGACGAAAGGTCCTCTGCGGTGAAGAATTTTAGCGTCTGTTGAATCATGCCTTCGTTTTGGAGTTCCTCTTTTTACCTTTCCCCTTTTCGCTCGGTTCATCCTTCGTCTTGGGCGGCCGCTGGGCGCGCTTGCGCGACATGGCAATGAAGACCTTGGCTCCATCGGTATCAATGTCCACGCTATACCTACGATAGTCTATCGCCTCAAGCAAACCTGCCTCATGGCCGTCCAATGGCTTGATGACCCCATTCGTCTCAACGAACTCTACTTCCGTATTCCGCGCAAAGCGCTTGACCTTGGTCGCACTGAGGGTATCCAGGTTCTTACGACTCCATACAGCAGCGACAAGTCGGGCACTTCGCTTGTGCTTTGACGCATGGTCGGCGATGCCAGTGAAGTCCACGAACGATATTCGTTGCTGTAGCTCTAGGGCCTTCTCCTTCGCTCGGTTCAAGATCTTCTCATCCACCTGTGCGATGCTCTCGAATCCTGAGGAGTGCAGGATGTACACAAACTGCTCATCAATGACGAAGTCAAAGGCGTTGTCCAGCTTCAATACATCCTGATCCAGTGTGGTGAGTGAGTCGTCGATGATTTGTACGATCCTGTTCCGCGCTGCGAGCAACGCCTTCAAACCGCGTGCTTGCCTGACACCGACAATACGCTTACCGCTCTTCAGAGTGTAAACAGCCAAGTAGTAGCTGATCTCGTACTTGTCGTCGAACAGATTCGTCTCCAATGGAGCATTCTGGAACGTGTAGAGGTGGCGGATCTTGTCGAACTCGTCCATCGCGTGGTCAGCGCGCAACTTTGCCTTGATGGGGTATTGCTCAGCATACTCGAATGGAACCCAGCCGCCGTCCATTGTCTCCCATTCACGCATTGTCTCGATCACGATGTCCTTCAGCGTTTCCTGCACGCCGTCGGCTACAGGCACGGTGTTTATCTCGTCTTGGGCGCCAGCCTTGAAGCAGATGCAGAATTGGACAGTGTCGATATCTAAGATTTCAAACTTCTCCATGGTTATTCGGTTCGATGAACACCGTGTTGCTCAGGCGAATCCCTCTAACGCTTGTGCCGGTGGTGATGTAGTTGCGCTTGCTCAAGAGGATGACCTTCCGTCCGTCCGCTTCATTCAGTGTGATGGTGTAGGCCTTGTAGCCCATGAAGGCGAAGAACAGATTGATGTAGTGCAGGTTCATCCGCCACATTATGAATACTACAAAAGCAATCGCACAGATCACCGTCGCGAGCGAGCGAATGGAGTTAATGGGCGACGAGTAGAAGGGCAGTAAATTGGCAACGAGGTACGTGAGTAAGTGTTCGCTGTGATCATCGCTGCGAACGGCCACAAGCTCAACCCTATCGTTGTTCCTTTTCGCGATGCGATAGCGTAGGAAAAGCACCGCAGTTGGTACGGTTGCAAGTATCAAGCATGTGATCAACCATTGTTTGGACGTCATGATTGTGTAGTCGAGGTACGTGATGGGGCCGACCCTCTGCATGGCCCAGAGCAGGAAGAGCGGGCTGAAGCTGCTCAGGACCATGAGCAACCTTGCCATTCGTAACCCTTCCTTGCTTTTATGGGACTTTCGTTCCATTGGGCTAGGGTCAACTATGGCTTTATGGCTTCATCAACCTTCCGAAGGAGTCGGCTGGCCAGGAAGAGCATCTCGATAGCATCCCGTTCATCGATCTGGAAGTTCGAGTGACTCTTGGGATTGCGCATTGCCTGCATCACTCCCATGAAGAGGTGCATATAACCCTCCTGTAAGTCACCATACATGGGGTCGTCGACCCTGAACAGCTGGATCACGGGCGCATCCTTGGCAAAAGCCTTGGACATCATTGCTGTACCGAACCGGTGATCGTTGTGGACGGCCCTGTATTTCCGGCCGACTACTTCATCGATCTCGGTTAACGCCGCTTGCACAGCCTCCTTCCTGTGGCCGCCCTTGAAGAGCTTTCGACATAGTTGGACGACCCTTGGATGAAGCAACGGCCAGAAATCGAATCGCATAGCTGCCGGTGCGACTTCTGCAACCATCTGCTTCTTTTCGCCTTCCAATTGCTTCAAAACATCGCGCGTAACATCCTTGCCAAATTCTCGCAGTATGTCCTCGTTCGGCTGGACCGCTCCCCCGCTCAGCTTACGCTCCTTCAGTATGCGATACAGGAAGGAGGAAACCTCATCAGCGGTGGTGCCTACCTGCGCCGCATCCATCTCAATCACAATGAACGTTGACTTGTCGACATGGTAGGTGCGACCAACGTGGGTGACTTTCCCTCCGCCTGCTAGAAACTTTCGCCCCATCACAAGCATGAGCTCTTCATCTACGCCGAGGTGTGGTGGAGGCCCGAAAGGGTTCCTCTTGTCACCCGACTGGACTATGCAATAAATCTTCATTCAGCTTTCAGTAATACACCAACCTCCCCGCAAACACCCGATTCAACACCGCCTGCCGTAACCGCGCTGCCTTCACGAACCGCACAGTATAACTGTATCGGTCGTTGACCTGCTCGCGGGCACGTTGTTCGGGGGTGGACATGCGGGACGGGTCCGGTGAAGCGGCAAAGTATCAAAGAGCTGTGGCATGATGCATGACCGGGGTGTCCGCCGCCAGCACGCCCGGCTCGATGCGTGTGTACGCCCGCGTGTGTGCGATGCCGAGCTACCTTCGGCCATGCGCGCACCGATCACCGTCCTGACGCTGGCCTTGGCGCTGACCGTCCGGGGGCAGTTCATCACCTCGGTGGCGGATGGTGCTTGGAACGATACGGCCACGTGGGATTGCGGCTGCGTGCCGGAGGGCTTCACCAGCGTCACGGTGGCGCACGCGGTGACGATCACCGTGCCCGACAGCCTGCCCGGCGGCGATCTGTACGTGCAGGGCGACGGCCAGCTGCTGGGCAGCTCCCTGGTGGTGGGCGGCATCTTCTACAACTTCGGCGCCATCACCTTGCAGGTGCTCGAGCTGCGGCCGGGCCTCCTGCAACCCGATGCTGTGAACTTCGGCACGCTGGCGGCCATCCGCCTCGGCGTGCAACGCGCGGACTTCTACAACGTCGGGGTCATCACGGTGGACAGCCTGCGCTCCGACGCCGCGTGGGAGAACACGGCCACCGGTACGGTCTCCGCCGGCTGGCTGGCCGGCCCGGGGCAGCTGGACAACCGGGGTGCGGTGAGCGGTGCGGGAGAATTCGCCGCGCGCTTCCGCAACGACAGCAGCATCACCTGGAACGGCCTGTTCCGCGCGCCCTTCACCAGCACCAACCAGGGAAGCATCGCCGTGGCCGGGGAACTGCACATCGAGTCACTGCTGGTGGACAGCGGGCTGTTGCAGGTGGAGGGCGCGGTGCGGCTCGACGGCGACCTGTGGCTGGCGGATGACAGCGCCTACCTGGCCGTGGAGGGCGATCTGCACATCCTCGGGCTGCTGCGCGGCGCGGGTGCGGTGTGCGTCACCGACAGCACGGTGAACCTGGGCATGATCGCCGACAGCGTGGATGTGTGCGACCGGTCGCCGACCACGGCCGTGCCGCCGTTCCTGGATGTGGACCTGGGCGTGGTGGGTCCGGACGTGCGCTGGTGCACCGATCCGCGCTGCCAGCCGGTGGGCATCGACGGCCCGGACCCGGCACGGGGCTGGAGCGTGTGGCCTGTGCCGAGCACCGGCGTGCTGTGGACCGGTGCGGTGCCGGCCGACGTGATGCGGGTGGAGCTTGTGGATGCGATGGGGCGCAGGACGCACCCACCGGCGGAACGCGATGGTGCAGGGCTGCGGATCGACCTGATGGGCATGGCGCCTGGTCCCTATCTGCTGCGCCTCCCGGATGTGCCGCAGCGGCCGGCGGCCCGGGTGCTGTTGTGCCGCTGACCCCTCAGCGCAGACGATAGGTGAGGCCCACCATCGCGCCGTAGGCCATGGTGCTGCGCTTCAGGTCGCCCTCGAGCCCGTTGCCGAACTGCCCGCGCAGCAGCGGCTCCAGGCTGATGGACCAGCCGCTGTTCCATCGGTAGCGGATGTAGGCCCGCGCCGTCCAGCCGGGCACCAGGCTGCGGAACCGAAGCGTGGACAAGTCCGCATAGCCGTCCGCCGCGGGATCGGGCAGCGCGCCCCGGCGGCCGGTGAGCACGCCGAGCGTGGGCCCGCCACGCACCCCGAACTGCCATCGGCCCTGCGTGAGATGCGCGTCCACCAGCAAGGGCACCTCGAGGTAGCTCACGCGGTTCACCAGCGCACGCGCGGCCCGCTGCACCGTCACGGTGGTGGTGGTGTCGTAGCCCACGTCCAGCACGTTGATCACCGTGTCCACACTGGTGATGGTCTGGTAGGGCTGGCCGTTGACCCACACGATGCCGGTGCTCACGGTGACGGTGGTGTCCACGGGGGTCAGGAAGTAGTACCGCTCCACATCCACCTCGGTGCGCTGTTGTTCCTGCGCCGTGAGCCGCTCGGCATAGGTGCTGAAGTGGAGGCCGGTGCCGATGCCGACGTTGCGGCCCATGTGCATCACCTCGGCGCCCGCGCTCCAGCCCGTGCCGTCGGTCACGTCCGCATCCCAGCGGTCGCGCAGGTCCCCGCCGTACCGCACGCGGCCCTGGAGCAGGCCGGCCAGAACGCTCACTTCCCAGGGCGAGGTCGGGCGCACGAGCGGCGGCGCGGCGGTGGTGTCGCCGGTGAGGACCGTGGTGCTGTCGCCGCCGGTCGCCTGAGGCGTACGTTCCACGGATCCTTCCACCAACAGGGTGCCGGCGGTGTCCGCCGTGTGCGTCACGCTGTCCATGCGTGCGACTTCGTCGATGTGTCCGGATATCGCTCGCTCCTGCGACGCTGGAACGGCGGGGGCTGCGGCCGTGGTCGCTTGCGATCCCTGCTGCGGTTGTTGCGCCGTTGCTTCAGGCTCGGTCGCTTCGGCGGTGCTCCCCGCGGATGTCGCGGTCGTTCCAACGGCCTCGGACCCCGATCCGGCGGCCCCGGCTTCCTGCGTGAACGCTTCCGCCGGAGAGGCAGGCATGGGCGCTGCGTTCGTTCCTTCCCGCACGGACGTTGCTGGTCCCGGTGGGATGGAACGTTCCGTGCGCGCTGGCGTTGTGGTCGTGGTCACCGATGCGGCTTCGGTGGTGGTGTGATGCACGGCGGCTTCGGCCTGCCGGGAGGTCCCGGCCGTTCCAGTGGGAAGCGGGACTTCTGCGGCGATGGGATCGGCGATCACCGTCGTGGAGGCTTCCTTCGGATCGGCGGTCATGGCGGGCACGGTGTCGACGGCGGCCGTCGTCGGGGTGGTGGTGCCGTTGGCCACGCCTGGCGCGGGCACAGGGGCCACTGCGCCTTGCGGTCCGGTGGTGGCCACCTGGTCGGGACGGTCGCCGCCGGGCAGCACGTCGTAGAGGATGCCTGCACCGAGGATCAGCAGGGCCGCGGCGGCGAAGGGCAGGAAGCGGCGGCGGCGGCGTTGTGCACGCGCGGTCAGGATCAGCTGTTCGGCCGCCTGCCAGTCGGACTCCGCGAAGGGGAAGCTGCGTTCCTCGAGCTTGCGGCGCACCAGGTCGTCGAAACGTTCTTGCTCGCTCATCGGGATGGGGTTCGTGCGCGGTCCTTCGCGGCAGCGCGGGCCAGGGCCTGCTGCAGGATGTTCCGTGCGTTGGACACATGCCACTTGCTGGTGCCCTCGCTGATGCCGAGCAGCGTGGCGATCTCCGCATGCGGGAAGCCGTCGATGGCGAACAGGTTGAACACCTGCCGCGACATGGCGGGCACCAGGTCCAGCATGCGTTCCAGTTCCTGGACCTCCATGCGGCCCAGGTAGCTGTTCACCTCGGCGAGGTCCACACGGTCCGGTGGGGTTTCCAGCGTCTCGTGGGCCTTGCGTTGTTTCTGACGGCGGTGGTCGTCGATCACGGTGTTGATCATGATGCGGCGCGACCACAGCTCGAAGGGCACCTCGGGTCTCCGGTCGGCCAGGTGGGTCAGGATCTTGAGGAAACCCTGGTTCATGCGCGCCACTGCATCCTGCCGGTTGCGCTCGTAGCGGGTGCAGATGCCCATGAGCAGGGGGTGGAGCACGCGGTACAGTTCGTACTGCGCCTTGGGCTCCTCGCGGATGCAGCGTGCTATCAGCTGGTCGCTCACCATGGGGAGGCGGGTCCGGGCCGTCGCGTGGACCGCCCGGACCCCGTGGTCCATCAGGTCATTGTTTCATGCTCCGTTGTTGGAGGGTCCATGTGGCCGTGGTGAGCCGGATCAGGAAGGGACCCGACGGCAATTCATCCAGCGGGACCGCCACGCGAACGACGCCGCGCACCAGGGCGACGTGGCGTTGGGCGAGCAGCCTGCCGTCCATGGCGATCAGCTCCAGCCGCGCGGTGCCGGCGGTGGGGCTGCTGAAGGAGAGCTGCTGCACGTCCTGGGCCGGCACCGGCCACAGCCGTACGTCCTCCGGTGCGGCAGCTTGCGGTATGGACACGGTGAGCGGATCGACCACCCGCACCGTGAACCCGTTGCGTGCGCCGTCACCTCCGACCATGCCGCTGAGCAGGCCGTCGCCGTCCACGGTCACGCTGTCGCAGAACACGTTCGTACAGCCGCTGCTGTCGGCGACGGAGAGGCAGATGGCATAGGGCCCCGGTCCCCCGTACACGTGTACGGGTTGTGCGTCGGTGCTTGTGCCCCCGTCGCCGAAGTCCCAGGCGTAGGCCAGCGTTCCGGAGGTGCTCGTGCTCTGGTCGATCAGCCACACCTCGTGGAACAGCGGCACGGGGTCGCCGGTGACCGAATCGATGTAATAGGCCTGGATGGGCCAGAACGCCGCGTCGCAAACGCCCGGCACGCTGCCCACGCAGTTGCAGTCCGCGTCCCAGGTGTCGTTCACCGTCAGGGGGTCGTTGTCGTCGCAGGGGGTGCCGGGCAGGGCCGGGCCGTTGGGCACGCCTTCGCAGTCCTCCGCTCCCGGGCAAAGAAGCATCACCGTCACCGCCACGGTGTCGAGGAAGTTCCCCAGGTAGGGCACGGTGTCGATGGCGCTGAACCCGCCGCCGCAGCTGGTGGATACCAGGAAGAGCCCGGAAGGGTCGTCCATGGTGATGTCCGCGGAGAACGTGCACACGCTGTCGGTGGGCAGGGTGATGTTCACCGGGGGCGACACCCCGGAGATCGAGGCGACGGTCACCGTGGTGATGAGCGGCGAGCAGGGCAGCACCTGGCCGGTCAGATGGACGACCACCTGGTTCTGACCGAAGGAGGAAGCGCTGTTCAGCAGGGCGGTCAGGAGGAGCGCCGATGCCCCACACGAGTGGAAGAGAGAGCGGTTGGATCGTGCCATGGCGGATCGCTTCAAGCCCATACACGCAGCCGGAGCCTGCCGGGTTGGGTGCGTGCCGCAGGAAGGTACGACGATGGCGTTGGCCGGAACGACCGGGGCCCGTCCGTGATCGGACGGGCCCCGGTGATCACCGTTCCCGGCTCAGTACCCGCGCACGAAGCGTTCGGTACGGATCGAGCCGTCGACGTTCAGCCGCAGCAGGTAGGGCCCGGCCTCCAGGTGTCCCAGCGGCATCTGCAGCGTGTTGGGCCCGGCCTGCACGCGCGCGCTCTGGCGGTGCACCACCTTGCCGGTGATGTCCAGCACATCCACGGCGAGCACGCCGGAACGGGTGCTGTTCCAGTTGAGCGCCAGCACTTCGTTCACCGGGTTGGGCGCGAGGACCAGCCCGTCCAGCGGGTCGACCTCGTCGATGGTGGTGCTGCCCCCCATCACGTTGATGGTGAAGCCCTGGCTCTGGACGCCCATCGGCAGGATCATGCCGGTGCTGTCCACGCCCACGCTGTCGCAATAGGTGTCGGTGCAACCGAAGCCGGAGACCGTAAGGCACAACAGGTAGGGCCCGTTGCCGCTGTAGGTGTGCGTGGGGAACGGCGCCGTGCTGGTGGTGCCGTCGCCGAAGTCCCAGAAGTAGGTGAAGCCCTGGCCGCCGTTGTTCATGAAGAAGACCCAGATGGTGCCGGGGATCGGCCCCTGGAGGCTGTCGTAGGCCTGGGTGACGATGAAGTCGGCCTCGCAGGGCAGACCGCCGGAACCCACACAGTTGCAACTGCCGTCCCAAGTGTCGTTGTAGGTCATGGCGTTGCCGTCGTCGCACGGAGTGCCGGGCATGGCCGGGCCGTTCAGCACGCCCATGCAGTCATACACCTGGCCGCTGGTGTCGGCCACGCACACACAGTTCCAGGTCCAGTAGCTGTACAGGGTGAGCGGATCGCCATCGTCGCAGGGGGTGCCCGGCATGTTCGGACCGTTGGGGATGCCCAGGCAATCGACCGGCACGTTGGACTGACAGACGCAGTTGGTATCCCAGATGCCGGTGAACAGGATGCCGCCCAAGGTATCGGTGCATACCGTGCCGGGGAGCGCGGTGCCGCCGGGGATCCCCAGGCAGTCCACCGGGCCGCCGCCCTGGCCTGCACACACGCAGGTCGGGCTCCACACGTCGCCGCTGGTGTTGGGGTTCCCGTCGTCGCACGGTGCGCCGGGCACGTCCGCGCCCATGAACACCCCCAGGCAATCGTACCAGTACGTGCCCGTGCCGATGGTGCCCGTGCTGTCCACCAGCACTGTGTCGCAGACATAGGAGGTACAGTTGCCGCCGTCGGCGACGACCGTGAGGCAGATGCCGTAGAGGCCAGGGCTGCTGAAGGTGAACCCGGGTTCGGGCTGGTTGGTCGTGCTGCCGTCCGGCAGCCACCATTCAAAGGTGAGCGGCGGCAGTCCTGTGCTGGTGTTGGTGGTGCCGATCTGCCACGGCGCCAGTTGTTGCACGGTGAACGAGGCCTGGCAGGCCTGGATGATGCCGCCTACGCAGTTGCAGTTCGCATCCCACAGGTCCGGACCGGTCATCGGGTCGCCATCGTCGCAGGGGGTTCCGGGCAGTGCCGTGCCGTTGGGCACCCCCAGGCAGTCCACCGGGCCGCCGCCGCAGTTCAGATCGATATCCGAATAGACCGTGTCCACGAAGAAGTTGTACACCGCCGAATCCCAGCCCGTCAGGTTCACGCCGCCACACATGGTGCTGACCTGCACATAGGCCGGGCTGCTTGTTACAAGAAGGAAGGCCGAGTAGTGACACGCCTGATCCACCACGGCCGTGATGTTCTGCGGAGGCTGCGTGCCTTGCACGGTTTGCACGATCACGGCCTGCCCGGGTGTGCAGCCGGCGATGGTGCCCGTGATGTTCCAGGTGTACGATTGCTGCGCCAGGACGGCGGTGGCGAGGACGGTCAACAGTCCTGCGCCGAGGGTCCGAAGGGTCGATCTCATGGGATTGATCTTGGGTTCGTTCCCATACACGCGGCGGCGGCGGGACCGGTTGGGTGGTGAAGTTATTTTTTCCGGAGCTGACCATCGCTGCGTCGCGCCCCGCCCCACCCGGTGGTAGTGCTATCTTGGACCATGCGCCGGGCTTTAGGACCTGTACTACTATTCCCTGCGGTCCTGGCTTCGGCACAAGTCACGGTGACTTCCGTGGCCGACGGTCCCTGGCCGGATCCCGCCACGTGGGATTGTGGATGCGTTCCACAGAACGGTGATACCGTGGTGATCCAACACCATGTGGACCTGCCCACGGACGTGTACCACGCAGGCGGTGCGCTGCGCATCACCACCACCGGATCCCTGACGGCCCCCGGCAGCAACAGCCTGTGGACCACGGCGCCTTTCGTCAATGCCGGCTCGGTCTCGTTGAACCGGCTGGTGCTGCTGGACGCTGCCGCGTGGACCGATTCGCTGGTGAACACGGGCACCATCGCCACCACGCGCATGGCCATGCGCCGCGCGGGTCGCAACGCGGGGGTCATCACAGCGATCGATTCGCTGGTGTTCGACCGTTCCTCGTTCCGCAACGACGCCACGGTGAGCAGCCGGGTCACGTGGGTGCGTGACAGCCTGGTGTGGAACCAGGGTCTTTTCATCAGCTACGATCTGGTGGTGGACAGCACCGGCCTGTTCCACAACCTGGGTACCTGCCGCGTGCTGGCCCATCTGGCCGTGCGCAGCTCCGGCAACTTCAACGTGGCCACGGGAGCCGTGGAGACCCGCGTGCTTGGCGATGCCGACATCCGCTGGGGCCTGAACGTGTGGGATGCGCACATGCAGGTGGACGGATGGCTCCGGCTCGACGATGCCGAGGTGCCCGTTCCGCACCTCACCTTCTTCACCGCGGGCGGAAGCATCCACACGCGCCATTTCCGCAACGAGGGCTGGGCGGCGGGGCCGGGCACGCTGTGCATCGCGGACAGCTCGGAGAACCTCGGCCTGTTGCACCCCGACCTGATCCTCTGCGACGCCACGCCCACCACCAACCTCTGGCCCTACCTGGACCTCAACACCGGGACCGTGGACCCCGGCGTGGTCGTGTGTCCGGCGGGTAGCTGTACGGTCGGCATCGGATCGCCGGATGCGGTGGCCAAGCCGCGCCTGATCCATGCGGATGGTGCCTGGTGGCTCACAGGCCTGCCCCAAGGGCCGCTGCGCGCGGAGCTCATCGACATGGCGGGCCGTGCCTGGCCGCTTTCGCTGGAAGGGAACGGGGACACGAGACGGGTGGTCGGCGGCCCCGCGACCGGTGGGTTCTACCTTCTGCGGTTGGTGTTCCCGGGCGACGCGGCGATCACGTTACGCTGCTTCCGGCCCGGGTTGTGAACGCTGCCAGCGTCCCACCGTGGCCACCGCATCGGCCTTGCCCTTCACGCCCACCAGCTTCGCACCGTCCTCGGGGTCGTAGTTCAGCAGCCAGGTGACAAGGATGTCGCGAGCGGCCTCGGGCAGCTCGTGGATGTCGGCGGCCTCCACGGTGCGCAACGCGGGGTCCAGCGGCAGTGCCACCAGCTTGTCGTCACGCTCGCCGGCGTCCAGCAATTCGATGATGCCGATGGGCTCCACCTCCATCACCGTACCGCTGGGCACGGCACCGCAGAGCACGAAGACGTCCACCGCGTCGCCATCGCCGCCCTGGGCCTTGTCCATGCGCGTGCCGGGGATGAAGCCGTAGTTGGCCGGGTAGGGCAGGAAGGCGATGCGGCGCGGCTTCCCGCGGCGCAGGTCGATGGGGAAGGTGTTGCTGGCGATGTCGTACTGGCGCTTCTCCACCGTGCCGGCGGGGATCTCGATCACGGCGCGCAGCACGCCCGGGCGCGCCCAGGCCTCCAGTTCCTCCAGGTTCATCGCAGTGCTTTTTCGATCAGGCCGTCCTCGGCCTCATTCGCCAGGGTGACGTGCAGGCGCGGCTCGCGCTTCATGGCCTCGCGGATGCTCCACTGCGCGTTGGGGTTGCGCGCCCAGGCGCGGCGCGCGATGCCGTTGTTCACGTCCCAGTGCAGCATGCTCTTCAGCCGGCGGTCGCTGTCGGCGCTGCCGTCCAGCACCATGCCGAAGCCGCCGTTGATCACCTCGCCCCAGCCCACGCCGCCGCCGTTGTGCAGGCTGATCCATGTGGCGCCGCGGAAGGCATCGCCGGCGAAGTTCTGCACCGCCATGTCCGCCGTGAACCGCGAGCCATCGCGGATGTTGGCCGTTTCGCGGTAGGGGCTGTCGGTGCCGCTCACGTCGTGGTGGTCGCGGCCCAGCACGATGGGCGCACTGATCGCACCGCTCTTGATGGCGTTGTTGAAGGCCTCGGCGATGCGGATGCGGCCCTCGGCGTCGGCATACAGGATGCGTGCCTGGCTGCCCACCACCAGCTTGTTCTCCTGCGCACTGCGGATCCAGTGCAGGTTGTCCGCGATCTGCTGGCGGATCTCCGGCGGCGCGTCCTTCAGCATGGCCTCCAGCACGTCGCCCGCCAGACGGTCGCTGGTGGCGAGGTCCTTGGGGTCGCCGCTGGTGCACACCCAGCGGAACGGCCCGAAGCCGTGGTCGAAACACATCGGCCCCATGATGTCCTCCACGTAGCTGGGATACCGGAATTCCTCGCCGTTCCTTCCCGCGATCTCGGCACCGGCACGCTTGCTCTCCAGCAGGAAGGCGTTGCCGTAGTCGAAGAAGTACATGCCCGCATCGGCCAGCGTGTTGATGGCAGTCACCTGGCGGCGCAGGCTTTCCTCCACGCGTTGCTTGAAGGCATCAGGGTCCTTCACCATGAGCGCGTTGCTCTCCTCGTAGCTCAAGCCCGCCGGGTAGTAGCCGCCGGCCCACGGGTTGTGCAGGCTGGTCTGGTCGCTGCCGAGGTCCACGTGGATGTTGCGCGCGGCAAGGCGTTCCCACAGGTCCACCACGTTGCCCACGTACGCGATGCTGTGCGCTTCGCCCCGCTTCTGCCAGGCAAGCGCGGTGTCGATGCAGGCGTCCACGTCGGTGATCAGTTCATCCACCCAGCCCTGCGCATGGCGCTTGTGCGCGGCGGCGGGGTTCACCTCCGCGCAGATCGTCACCACCCCGGCGATGTTGCCCGCCTTGGGCTGCGCGCCGCTCATGCCGCCCAGCCCGGCGGTCACGAAGAGCTTGCCCTTCGCGCCCGGAGCCTTCAGCATGCGCGAGGCGTTCAGCACGGTGATGGTGGTGCCGTGCACGATGCCTTGCGGACCGATGTACATGTAGCTGCCCGCCGTCATCTGGCCGTACTGCGAAACGCCCAGCGCGTTCATGCGCTCCCAATCGTCCGGTTGGCTGTAGTTGGGGATCACCATGCCGTTGGTCACCACCACGCGCGGCGCGTCCTTGTGGCTGGGGAAGAGGCCGAGCGGATGGCCGCTGTACATCACCAGCGTCTGCTCCTCGGTCATCTCCGCGAGGTACTTCATGGTGATGCGGTACTGTGCCCAGTTCTGGAACACCGCGCCGTTGCCGCCGTAGGTGATCAGCTCGTGCGGGTGCTGTGCCACCGCCGGGTCCAGGTTGTTCTGGATCATCAGCATGATGGCCGCGGCCTGTTCGCTCTTCGCCGGATACTGATCGATGGGCCGCGCGTGCATGGGCAGTTGCGGCCGCAGGCGGTACATGTAGATGCGGCCGTAGCGCTTCAGCTCCTCGGCGAACTCCGGCGCCAACACCGCATGATGTTTCCGGTCGAAGTAGCGGAGCGCATTGCGCAGGGCCAGCTTCTTCTCCTCCGGAGAAAGGATGTCCTTGCGGATGGGTGCGTGCGGCACGCTGGGGTCAAGCGGCTGCGCCGGGGGCAGCACCTCGGGGATGCCTTCGGTGATGGAGGCGCGGAAGAGGTCGTGCTGGACGGTGGGTGCGGTGGGCATGGCGTGCTTCCTGATCGAGGCCGGTGCGCGAAGTTCGGGATCCGCGTGGTTTGTTGTCCGCAGATGACGCTGATGAACGCAGATGGACTTTAGGAAAGGCTTGATTCAAGGCTTGCTTGGGCCTATCGGTACCGCTCAATCCGGTTATCTGCGCCGATCCGCGTAGTCACCAGATGGAACAAGCCTATCTTGGAATCAAACGCAAGAAATCATTGCTCATGGAAAAGAAGGATGCGCAGACTTTTGCCATAATCGGGGCAGCCATGGAGGTGCATTCGGTGCTGGGCCATGGCTTCCTGGAAGCGGTATACCAAGAAGCGCTTGCCGAGGAATTGGCTATGAGGGGTGTGCCTTTTCAACGCGAAGCGTATCTCCCGGTGACATATAAGGGCCGGGTGCTCAAATGTCCATATCGCGCGGACTTTATCTGCTATGGCAGCGTCGTGGTGGAATTGAAGGCGCTGGACGAACTGACCGGGAAAGTAGAGTCCCAGCTGATCAATTACTTGAAAGCATCAGGCCATGCCCGTGGCCTGTTGATCAACTTCGGCTAGCGGCGATTGCAATACGCGCGCAGGGTTTGGGAGTACGATGAAGGCCCCGATACACCCTGAACGTCGGCTTCCCGAAAGCTCCAATGCATTCATCGGCGCCCATCTGCGCCATCTGCGGAAAAAAATGATCAGCGGAGAAACTGCTACCGCTCTTTCTTGTCGCCGTCCGGGCAATGCCTGCAGCCGCTGCCGCCGCGATAGCCGCGCTTCGATCGTTGGTCTCGGCCGATCACCGCAGTAATGCGGGGACGGGCGTCCTTGCAGGCGGGGCGATCCAGTCCGGGAGCCCGACCATCGCCTTCATGGACCTGCGCGGACGTGATACCCTTCGTTGCCGCGGTTCCCGGTGTTATGTGCGATGCGGCGACCGTGCCGCACAGGCCATCGCCACCGCCAGGGGCAGCAGTCCGCTCACCCGGCTGAGGAAGCGCTGGTCGGGGATGCTGAGCACCGCACAACTGGAGGCCGCGAAGGCCACGGCCATCGAGGTGTACAACAGCAGCACGCGCGACCGGTCCCGGCAAGGGCGGGCCAACAGCGCGGCGAGCAGGAGCAGGGCAATGCCGATCACGGCGTGGTGCACGGCGTTCAAGGCGCGCAGGTCCAGAGTGCCGGCGCCGTGCTGGCGTGCGCGGCGGTAGGCGGGCAGCTCGTGCGGCAGGAACTGGGCGATGGCGCGGTACGGGGGGCTGATCGGCTTGCGGTACCAGGGCTCGGCCAGTTCGTCCAGGCCGCCGCGGACCAACTGGGCCGTGCCGTCGCGCCAGGCCGCGCGCCATAACGCCGCGCGCACCGCCGCATCGCGCAGCAACACCCGGGTCACGGCCTGTGCTTCCGGCCGGTAGGCGTCCCAACCGCCGGCACGTACCACGGCACCGTCGGGCCCCCAAAGCAGGGCGCGGCTGTCCCTGGGCGGCGGTGGGTCGCAGAGCACCCAGCCGTGGTGCAAGCAATGGCGCTCCAAAGCGGCCGGCAGCGCGCCGGCGTCCACGATGCGCCCCAGGAGCACCAGCGGGGCCCCGCGCGAGAGGCTCCAGCCGTGGCCGGCGATGCGACCGCCCAGCGCCAGCAGGAACACCGACGAGGTCACCGCGGCCGCCACCAGCGCCGGGCCGGTGATGCCGGGCCGTCCCTCGCGTAGCAGGCACCGCAGCAGCATGGCGATCAGCGCGGTGGCGGGCACGAGCACCAGGTGCGCGAGGTGCATGGTGCAGGCCACCGTGAGCAGGGCGGCGTGGCCCATTCGCCAGGGTGCCGACATGCGGGTGAGCAGCAGCAGGCCCGTGGAGACGATGGCCAGCGGGGTGAAGGCATCGGGCAACAGCCGCCCGGTGTACCAGCCCAGACCGGTGGTGGCGCTCAGCAGCGCGAGGACCACGAGGAACAGGGCCCAGCGCCGGGCCACGAACTGATGCCAGGCGTGGGCGAGGACGGTGGCCGTGAGCAGGGCCTGGGCCACGACCACCCCCCACAGGCCGGTCCCGTTGCCGCTGAAAAGCCGGCAGAACAGCCCGTAGGCGATCGGCCGGTCGGCCGGGATGGCGGCCTCGAACCCGCTGGTGAGGTAGGTGCCGGTGTCGGCATAGACCAGCGGGTAGCCGTTCCACAAGGCGGGCCCCAGCAGCAGCAGGGTGGCGGCCGGCACCATGCGGAGGAGCGTGCGCCTCATGGCGGCGTGGTGGCCAGATGGCCGTCGCGCCAGGCCAGCAGGGCGGCGTTGGGCCGGCGCCCGGCGCTGTCATCGCTCCATTCCGCCCGCAGACGGTCCACGAAGAACATCTGCACTTTGCCCTTGCCCTTCACGGCCAGCGGACCGCGCGGGGTGACCTCGCAGAACTGCTGCACGAGGGCGTAGGTGGCGGCGCTGACATTGATGCGCCCCGCCTCGCTGAGGCCCTCCAGGCGGCTGGCCAGGTTCACGGTGTCGCCCCAGATGTCGTAGGCGAACTTCTTCTCGCCCACCACGCCGGCGATGAGCGGCCCGCTGTTCAGACCGATGCGGATGGCCCATGGCGGCCGTCCCTCGCGCTGCCGCTCCGCATTGATGCGGTCCACCGCGTCCAGCATCTCCAACGCGGTGAGCACGGTGTCCAGGGCGTGCGTGGGGCTGGCCTGCGGCACACCTGCGGCGCACATGTAGGCATCGCCGATGGTCTTGATCTTCTCCAGGCCGTGCGTGTCGGTGATGCGGTCGAAGGCGCGGAAGAAGCGGTCGAGGTCGGCGACGATGCCCGTGGGCTCGCTTTCGCCGCTGATGGCCGTGAAGCCTTGGAAATCGCTGAACAGCACGGTGCAGGCGGTGTGCGAGCGGGCCTGGGCCTCGCCTTTCTCCTTGAGCTCGTTGGCCGTGGCCTCGGGCAGGATGTTCAGCAGCAGCTCGTCGCTGCGGTGCTTCTCGTCGGCCAGCTCGCGGGTGCGCTCCTCCACCATGTGCTCCAGGCGATGCTGTTCGCGCAGCAGCCGGCGTTCGCGCAGCTTCACCAAGGCCCACAGCAGCAGCGCCAGCAGCACGACACAGCCCATCAGGAAGGGCCAGGTGCGCCACAACGGGGGGGTCACGGCGAAGGCGAAGCGCACCGGCTCAGTGTTCCACACCCCGCTGGCGTTGCGTGCCATCACCAGGAAGGCGTATTCCCCGGGCGGGAGGTTGCTGTACGTCACCCGGTCGGTGGCGGTGATGGGCGACCAGTCGGGGTCGTGCCCCTCGAGCATGTAGCGGTAGCGCACCTTCTCGGGGTAGGCCAGGTTGATGCCCGTGAAGGTGAAGGTGAGGTGGTTCTGGTCCGGCGGAAGCAGCAGCCCCACCGGCAGGCCCTCGCCGTCCAGGCTGTCGCACCACCGGCGCCAGTCCGTGTGCTCGAAGAAGAGCAGCAGGTCGGTGATCCGCGTGTGCGGCTCGGTGGGGTCCTCGCGCACGCGCCGGGGGTCGTAGCGCGTGGCTCCGCGCACCGTGCCGAACCACAGGGCGCTGTCGCGGTCCAGCAGGCACGCGTTGCGGAAGGTCTCCACGCCGATGAAGCCCTCCGCGGTGCTGAAATGGTCCACTTCCAGCACTTGTTCCTGTTCCATGTCGAGCTGCAACAGGGCGATGCCGCGCCGCGTGCCCACCCACACGTTCTCGTAGGCATCCAGCAGCACCTGCTCCACCGAGGGCGAACGCAGGCCGGTGGAGCAGCCCATGCCGCCTTCGGTGCAGATGCTGTCCCAGCGCGTGCCGTGCAGGCGCCAGAGGCCGCGCTCCTCGGTGCCGGCCCACAGGTTGCCCTTGCTGTCGCGCACCACGTTGGTCATGGCGGCCACGGGTCCGGGCACCGGCTCCAGGCGCCAGGGCACCCGGCGCGTGGGCAGGCGGAAGAGGCCCGCGGTGGTGCTGACCCACACCGTGTCGCCGCCCGAGGCGATGCCGGTCACCACGGGCAGCGGTCCGCCCACAGGCGTGAGGCGGCCATCGCCGGGATCGCCCCAGAGACCGCGGTCGGTGCCGGCCCACAGGCGCCCCTCGTCATCGAGCACCAGGGCGTTGACCCGCCCCGGCGGCCCGTCGGCCACGTGCACGAAGCGTTCGCCGGTGCGGCGGAAGAGGCCCTGGGTGGCGGTGCCCACCATCAGGCCGCCACCGGGTGCGTCCGAGAGGCACAGCACGAAGGGGTCGCTCAGCCCCTCGGGACCGGCGAACAGGCGCAGCCCCTGGGCATCCCAGCGGGCAAGGCCACCGCCCACCGAGCCCAGCCACAGCTCGTCGGTGGTGCTGCGGTGAATGGCGCTCACGATCTGCGAGCGCAGTCCGTCCTCCTCGGTGAAATGCAGGAAGGCCTCGCTGATGAACTGCGTGAGCCCGCCGAAGGCGGTGCCGGCCCACACCGTGCCGCAGCGGTCCTCCAGCAGGCAGCGCACCAGGTCGTGCCCCAGCCCGTTACGTTCAGTGATGGTGCGCAGCACCGGCACCCCGTTGCGCGTGGCGATGTGGACGATGCCCGCCGGGGTGCCCAGCCACAGGTCGCCGTGGCGCGTTCGCAGCACGCACTGCACCCGCGGGTCGGCCAGGGGGGGCGGGGAGGCCGTGCCTTCCGCAGCGGGCGACCCGCGCAATTGTGCATCCAGCAGGCGGTAGCCGGAGGGCGTGCCCACCACCAGCCCCAGGCTGTCGGCGAACAGGGCGGTGATGCGCAGGTCGCCCAGCTCGGCCGGGGACCCGACCGTGGTCCAGCGCCCCGCGCGGTGCAGCACCAGCCCGCTGTCGGTCCCCACCACCAGCGCGCCGTCGGGCAGGCGTACCAGGGCGTTGAGCGCCGCTGTTCCGGTGGGCAGCAGGACCGCGGTGGCGCCGCCCGCGGGCGTGAGGCGCACGAGACCGCCGGCCAGGGCGGCCCAGGTGGTGCCTTGGTCGTCGGTGGCGAAGGCGCGCACCGGGCCGCCCGCGGGCAGGGTGCCCCAGGTCCGCACGGCACCGCGCTCCCAGCAGGCCACGGCCCCCGAGCGCATGCCGAGCCACACCCTTCCGTCGGGCAGGCTGTGCAAGGCGGTGACGTGCTGGCCCGGCAGACCGTCGTCGTGCCCCAGCGTGCGGAAGTGGATGCCGTCGCTGCGCACGGCCCCTTCGTCCGTGCCCACCCACAACGACCCGTCGGCCCCTTCGCACAGGGCGCTGATGCGCGCGCTGGGCAGGCCCTGTTCGAGCGAGAAGGTGCGCAGGTCGAAGTGCTGCGCGAAAGCCGTCCTGCACGACAGCAGCAGGAGAAGGACCGCAGCGCGGGGCATGGTGCCCGGCAAGGTAGCGCCCGCCACCCAACAACGTGCCAGGGACCGTTTGGGATCCCCCTTTCTTGTTGTTACCTTTCAGCGTCCCCAACCAAAACCCGTCCTGACATGAACATCACCTTCAACGAACTGCGCAGGATCAAGGACAAGCTGCCCGATGGCAGCATCCACCGCATCGCCCGCGAGCTGGACATGAACGTGGAGACGGTGTGGAACTACTTCGGGGGGTACAGCCATCCGCAAGGGCGCCCCATGGGCGTGCATCTGGAGCCCGGAGCCGACGGGGGCGTGGTGTCGCTGGACGATACGCGCATCCTGGACATCGCGCACCGCATCCTGAAGGAGGATCCTGCCTGAGGCCGGATGTGCCCGCCGCGAGGCGGGAAGGGTGAGGGACCTGCCGGGTCCCTTTCTCTTTTTGTGCCCCGGCCTACCGTTCCAGCACGGTGAACTCCACGCGTCGGTTCTTCGCGCGGCCCTCCTCGGTGGCGTTGTCGGCCACGGGCCGGCTCTTGCCGTAGCCTTTCCAGCTGAGCCTTCCGGCGTCCACCTTTTCCTTGATCAGGTGGTCCACCACGGCTTTCGCCCGGTCGTTGCTCAGGCGGATGTTGTAGGCCTCGCTGCCCTGGTCGTCGGTGTGCGCGCCGATCTCGATGCGCAGGTGCGGATAGTCGGTCATGAGATGCACCACCTTTTCGAGCTCCTCGTGGCTCTCGGCTTTGAGCTCGGCCTTGTCGAAGTCGAAGAAGATGTTGTCCAGCCGGATGCTTTTGCCCACCTCGGGTTCCACGCGGGGCAGGTCCACCTGGGCGGTGCCGGTGTGGTCGGCCACGCGCACCTTGGGCGGGGGCGGCACGCTCTCCTTGGGCCTGGGGCTCACCGTGCTGCCCGGCGGGGCCACACGCACGTTCACGTCGTCCACGAAGTAGTAGGCCCCGCGCTCGCCCTCGGGGAAGCGCTCGTGTTGCGTGGCCTCGTCGCCGTAGAAGTTGCCGATCAGCAGGAAGCGCTCGCCACCCACCGCCTCGAACACACCGCTCACCTTGTGCCAGCCGCCTTTGCGCACCACCCGGTCCTCGTTCACGGTGGGCGTGAGGTACAGCGGCAGGCAGTCACGCGTTCGCACCGGAACGGACGTCAGCAGCAGGCCGATGTTGTTGCTGGCCTCGTTGCTGAAGCTGGCGCGCATCACCTGGCACTCGGCCACGTAGCGCACACCGGCCTCCAGCGGGGTCGTGAGCTCGACCTGCAGGTATTCATGCCAGTAGGTGGGCGTGTTGCCCCGTCCCCAGGTCTTGATGCCGGCCATGGCCTCGCCGCCGTGCGGCCGGGCGCGGCCACCGGTACGCTTGCCGGGGTGGCTCCAGCAGCCGGGGTCGTTGCGCAGGCTGAAGTGGTCCGGCGTGGTCTCCGTCGGGCTGGTCCACGCCACCATCACCTCCTGGTTGAACTTGCCGGCATCCTGCGTCCAGGCGCATTGCAGGCGCTTGGTCTCCTCGAAGCCGGCGTTGGGCACCAGGTTCGGCATCGTGTCTGCGTTCAAGGCACGTTGCAGGCCGGTCTGGGCGAAGAGCGGTGCGGCGGCCAGCAGGGCGGGGAGAAGGACGGTGCGGGACATGGGGCGAAGCTACCCGCGTCCCGAAGGGGTTCCCCGGCCCGGGTGGCGGCGATCATGAACAGCGGACGGTGGGCTGCGGGGCGTCCGGTGCATCCCCCGGCGACGGGCCGATCCACCGCACCCGGGCAACGCCGCCACCGCCCGTTGCGTCTTCCCCTTCCTTGTCCCACCCATGGCACGCCTCTTCGACCTGGTCCGTGAAAGCCTGCGCGGTGAGGAGCAGGACTACACCCGCATCGGCGTGCGCCGCGCCATCGTGCTGCTCAGCATCCCCATGGTGCTGGAGATGGCCATGGAGTCGCTGTTCGCCCTGGTGGATGTCTTCTTCGTGAGCCGCCTGGGGGTGAACGCCGTGGCCACCGTGGGCCTCACCGAGAGCGTGCTCACCATCGTGTATTCCCTGGCCTGGGGCCTGGGCATGGGCGTCACCGCCGTGGTGGCGCGCCGCACCGGGGAGAAGGATCCGGAGGGCGCCTCGCGCGCGGCCTTGCAAGGCGTGCTGCTGGCCACCGCCCTCGGCACGCTCATCGCGGTGCCCGGGTTGTTGATGCCCGAACGCATCCTGGCCCTGATGGGCGCCGAGCCGGGTGTGATCGCCGAAGGGACCGGCTACACGCGCTTGATGATCGGCGGCAACGTGGTGATCATGCTGCTGTTCTGCATCAACGCCATCTTTCGTGGGGCGGGCGATGCGGCCATGGCCATGCGCTCGCTGTGGCTGGCCAACGCCCTCAACATCGTGCTGTGCCCGGTGCTGGTGTTGGGCGTGGGCCCCTGGGACGGTCTGGGGGTCACCGGGGCGGCGCTGGCCACCCTCATCGGCCGGGGCAGCGGGGTGGCCTACCAGCTGGTGCACCTGTTCCGGGGCAACGGGCGGGTGCGCCTGGCGGGCATTCCCCTGGCCTTGGACCGGCCGGTGATGGGCAACATCATCCGCGTGTCGGCCGGCGGGGTGGCGCAGTTCGTGATCGCGTCGGCCAGCTGGGTGTTCCTGGTGCGCATCGTCAGCACCTTCGGCAGCGCCGCCGTGGCCGGCTACACCATCGCGGTGCGCATCATCATCTTCAGCCTGTTGCCCAGCTGGGGCATGGCCAATGCGGCCAGCACGCTGGTGGGCCAGAACCTGGGCGCCGGCCGGCCCGACCGTGCGGCACGCAGCGCGTGGCTCTGCGGCTTTTACAACATGGTGTTCATGGTGGCCGTGGCCGCCCTGTTCTGGCTGCTCGCGCCCCGGGCCATGACGCTGTTCACCGACAGCCCGGTGGTGGCCGGTCACGGGGTGATGGCCCTGCGCATCATCTGCCTGGGCTATTTCTTCTACGGCTACGGCATGGTGCTGGCCCAGGCCTTCAACGGGGCGGGGGACACCATGACCCCCACGTGGATGAACGTGGTGTGCTTCTGGCTGGTGGAGATCCCGCTGGCCTGGCTGCTGGCGCGGCTGCTGGCCTGGGGGCCCGAGGGGGTTTACGCCAGCATCGCCATCAGCGAGAGCCTGCTCGCCGTGCTGAGCGCCTGGCTCTTCCTGCGCGGGGGATGGAAGCGGGTGAAGGTGTGAGCCGGGCCGTGGACCGCGGCCTCAGTCGGCCTTGAGCCGCTTGGGCTTCCCCGCATCGTACCAGCGCAGCAGCGTGTCCACGATGTACTCCACCTTGCGGCTGTCCGCCCAGGTGCCGCGGAACACCAGGTTGCCGTCGCGGTCGATCACGTACGCGGCGTTCGGAGCACGGCCGTAACTGTCCAGCACGGCATCGTTCAACCCGTCCACCAGCACGGGGATCCGCACCGTGCGGCCCAGCTCCTGCGCATAGGCCAGCTTCTCGTGCTCGCTCTTGGGCGCCGGGTAGTCCCTGTAGGTCTTCTGGTCGCCAGGGTGCAGCTCGCGCCCGTAGATCATGAACAGGCGCACCCGGGTGCTGTCGTACTTGCGTTGCAGCGCGTCCCACAGGGGCAGCTGGAAGCGTGCCGGCGGATTGGTGATGCTGCCGAACATGAACACCCGCACCATGCCCGTGTCCGCGCTCAGCCGGTAGCGCGCCCCGGTCTGCGCCACCGGCAGTTCGAAGTCCTTGGTGCGCGTGGCCACGCCGCTGCCCTCGCTGTGTGTGCGGATGTCGTCGATGGTGGCGCGGATCACCTTGTCGAAGTTCATCCGCCAGATGTTCACCATCCGGCGCATGCCCTTGATCTCCTGCTTGCTGTAGCTGTTCAGGTAGAAGTCCAGGTCGTCGTGGAACACCATGGCGCTGTCGGTCACGAAGGGCTTGGGGTCCCAGTTGGCCACGATCTGGGCCTGGACGATGGGCCCCGTGAAGGCGAGCAGCAGGAGGGCGAGGAGGTGCCGCATGGTGAGGGCCGAAAGGTAGCGGGCGAAAGGCGGTGCCCGCATGCGCACGTTCAACAGGCCGGCACCAGCGGGGTACCGGTCCGTCGCCCTCCCCGCACACCGCCTCAGCTCAACCCGCTGATCACGCCGTTGGCATCGATGTCCATGTGCTCGGCGGCGGGCACATCGGGCAGGCCGGGCATGCGCATGATCTCGCCGCAGATGGGCACCACGAAGCCCGCACCGGCAGCGATCTCGATGTCGCGCACGGTGATGCGGAAGCCGGTGGGCGCCGCGCGCAGCTCCTTGTTGTCGCTGAAGCTGTACTGCGTCTTCGCCATGCACACCGCGGCGTTGCTCAGACCGAGCTTGTCGATGCGGCGCAGGGCGGTCTCGGCATCGCCGCTGTAGTCCACGCCGTCCGCACGGTAGATCTCGCGGGCGATGGTGGCGATCTTCTCCTTGATGGGGAGGGCGAGGTCGTACAGCGGTTTGAAGGCGCTCTTCCCCTCCTCGATCACCCGCAGCACGGCACCGGCCAGGTCGGTCATGCCATCGCCACCCTTGGCGAAGCCCTGCGCGAGCACCGCTTCAGCACCGCGCTCCTTGCAGTAGGCCTTGATCAGGTCGATCTCCTCGGCGGTGTCCGTGGGGAAGTGGTTGATGGCCACCACGGCCTTCACGCCGAACTTGCCCACGTTCTCGATGTGGCGGCCCAGGTTGGCCAGGCCGATCTTCAGTTTGTCCGGTGCGGCATTGTTCACCTCCTTCACGTCCACACCGCCGTGGTAGCGCAGCGCACGCACCGTGGCCACGATCACGGCAGCACTGGGTTTCAGTCCCGCAGCGCGGCATTTGATGTCGAAGAACTTCTCCGCGCCGAGGTCCGCGCCGAAGCCGCCTTCGGTCACCACGTAGTCGCCGAGGCTCAGGCCCATCTTGGTGGCCAGGATGCTGTTCACGCCCTGCGCGATGTTGGCGAAGGGCCCGCCGTGCAGGATGGCGGGATTGCCCTCGAGGGTCTGCACCAGGTTGGGCTTGATGGCGTCCTTCAGCAGGATGGCCATGGCGGCCTCGGCCTTCAGGTCGCGTGCATAGACCGGGGTGCGGTCCCAGCGCTGGCCCACGTAGATGTCGCCCAGGCGCTTCTTCAGGTCCTCGAACGAGGTGGCCAGGCAGAGGATCGCCATCACCTCGCTCGCGGGGGTGATGTTGAAGCCGTCCTGCCGTGGGATGCCGTTGGCGGTGCCGCCGAGGCCGATGGTGATGTTGCGCAGCGCCCGGTCGTTCATGTCCATCACGCGCTTCCACGAAATGGTGCGCGGATCGATGCCCAGCGAGTGCTTGCGGTTCTGCAGGTTGTTGTCGATCAGCGCGGCAAGCAGGTTGTTCGCCTTCTCGATGGCGCCGAAGTCGCCCGTGAAGTGGAGGTTGATGTCCTCCATGGGCACCACCTGCGCGTAACCGCCGCCCGCCGCACCGCCCTTCATGCCGAACACGGGACCGAGGCTGGGCTCACGCAGCACCACCACGCTTTTCTTGCCCAGCTTGCACAAGCCTTCCTGCAGGCCGATGCTGGTGGTGGTCTTGCCCTCGCCGGCGGGCGTGGGGCTCACGGCGGTAACGAGGATCAATTTGCCCTTGGCCACCCTGGCATCGTCGATGAGGGAGATGGGCAGCTTGGCCTTGGTGCGGCCGTAGGGTTCGATGATCTCCGGGTCGACACCCAGTTCCTGAGCGATCTGCGCGATGGGTCTCAGTTGCGCCTTCTGGGCGATCTCGAGGTCGGTGGGGAATGCCATGGATGAGGGTCGGGGCCCGGTGGGCGCCGTGCTGCAAAGAACACGAATTGTGCGATCGGTCCGCAGGGTGGTCGCCGTGCCACCGGCCCTTCGCGCGGAAGGCCTGTTCCGCGTGTGGCGTTCACTGCAGCACGAGCCTGCGGGCGTTGGCCGCGCCCGAGGCCAGGCGCAGGTGCGCCACGTAGGTGCCCGCCGGTGCCCGGGTGCCGTGGGCATCGCGCAGGTCCCAGCGCCAGGTGTGGTTGCCGGCGGGCAGGGCGCCCAGGTCGCGGTGCATCACGCGTGCGCCCCGCAGGTCGAACACGGTCACTTCCACCCGGTCGGCCGCGGCCAGGTGGAACTGCATGGACACCGCGTGCGCCGCAGGGTTGGGGAAGGGGGCGCTGAGGCCGGGACCTTCCGCGGTCGGCACCTGTACGGGTGCGGCGGGCAGGCTGGCCACGTACACGCCGTTGCCGTGGGTGCCCGCCACGATGCGGCCGTCGCTGCCGCGCGCCGTCACCATGTTCACCGGCACGTTGCCGATCAGGGCCGGCCCCTCCTGCACCCACACGGTGTTGTCCCCGTCGAGCTGGTCGGTGCTGTACAGACCGGTGCTGGTGCCCACGAAATAGCGGTCGTCCGTGCCGTTCCAGGTGGGATAGATCAGCGCCCAGAACACGGCCGGCCCGCTGCCGCTGCCGTCGGGATGCTCCTCGAGGTTGCCGCTGACGCTCGCCCAGGTCTGGCCACCGTCCGTGCTGTGCCACACGCTGCGGGTGTTGTAGTTGCTGAGGGTGACCAGCCATTCGTCGCCGTTGAAGTCGTTGGGCGCCACGCAGCTCACGTAACGGCCGTTCCACACGCCGCCCGCCGGGCTGATGTCGGTGCGCACCGGCGTGGCGTCCAGGCTGTCCAGCCGGTAGATGCGCCCCGCCGTGGTGGCGTACAGCAGGGTGTTGGGCGCGTCCAGGCTCAGGTCCAGGCTGGCGATCCGCAGGCCGGGCAGGTTGCTGTTGGCCAGGGCCTCCCAGTTCATGGTCTCCTTGGCATACCACTCGTTGGTGAAAGGGATCGCGGTGAGACCGTGGTTGCGCCACAGCTTGGAACCGCTCACCAGGTAGAGCCGGTCGTTGTCCGCCGGGTCCAGCACGAAGGGGTTGATGAAGTTGTAGTTGGACGCGCCGCCCACCGGGTCGATGCGCTCGTAGGCCAGGATGTCGCCCTGGTCGGTGATCTGCTTCTTGTACACCCGGCCCTGCTGGCTGCTGGTGAGCATGAAGGGACGCCCCTCGGGGATGGCGCAGAAGGCGCCGTCGTCGATGTGCACGGAACGGAAGTTCTCCGCAGGATCGTTGCTGATGGCCATCCAACAGCCGTTGTCCTGCGTGCCGCCCAGGATGTGGGGGCTGGTGGCGGCGCCCTCCTCGAGGTGCACGGTGTAGAACTGGCTGCTGATGTACCCGTCGTTGCGCGTGTGCCATACCAGGCTGTCGGCCAGGGCATCGTAGCACACGCTCACACCCCCGTCGCTCCCGCTGAGCAGCGTGCCCGGGTGGCCCGGCATGAAGGTCATCCAGTGCTGGTCCGGATGATGGCCCGGGTACACGTAGTCCTTGGGGTCGGTGGTGTTGCAGCGGTAGCCGCCCACCCAGGCCGTGCTGTCCGGCGTGGCGAAGGCGTTGGTGCTGCGGTAGATGTTGGTGCCGCCGAGGTAGACCACGCCAGGCTGCGTGGGGTGCACGGCGATGCACATGTCGTAGCCGCCCTGGGTGTTGATGGGGGCGAAGTTGAAATCGAAGTAGCCCGTGCAGCTGCCGTTGGGCAGGCTGAGCGTGCGGTTCTCCCACAGGCCGCCGGCCCCCGCACCGTCGCCGCTCAGGTAGGTGTACTTCCACAGCCCATGGCCCTGCACGCCGGCGTTGGGCGTTTCGCCGAACCAGTACACGGTGTTGCCGTCCTGCGGGTCGATCGCCAGCACCCAGCGCTCCTTGTTGCTGTTCATGTTGGCGGGGGTGATGTTGGTCCACGCGAGGCCGTCGGTGCTGCGCCAGAAACCTTCGGCGGGACCGTTGTTGCCCAGGTAGGCGTAGAACACGCCGGCGGGGCTCACCCGCAGGTCGGTGTAGAGCGAGGTGTTGGCGTTCGTGGTGTCCAGGCCCAGCACGGGGTGCCAGCTCAGGCCGCCGTCGTTGCTGCGGAAGATGCCGTTGTACACGGCGGCCAGCACCACGTCGCTGTCGTTGCGCGTGGGGTCGATCACGATGTGGTTCACCTGCTTGAAGCTGCCGTTGCGTGTGTAGGTCCCGGGGTCGCCGGCCATGGTGCTCGCCAGGTGGGCCCAGTTCTGCCCTCCGTCGGTGCTCTTGAAGATGCCGTCGCCGGCGAGCAGGCTGCTGAAGCTGGCGTGGCTCATCACCCCGTAGTTCTCCCCGGTGCCGAAGTACCAGGTCTGTTCGTGGCCGGGACGCGGGTCCTGGGCCAGGCAGCTCACGCCGGTCATGGCGTCCAGCGGACTGGTGCGCGTCCAGCTGAGGCCCGCATCGGTGCTGCGCCACAGGCCGCCGGTGACACTGCCGGCCAGCCACACGGTGGTGTCGGTGAGGTCCACGGCAAGGGCGCGGGTGCGGCCGCCGCGGTCGCGCGGGCCCAGCCAGGTCCAGGTCAGGCTTTTGTGCAACCGCTGCGGCAGGGTGGCGGCGAAGGCCAGCTCACGGCGCCGGATGTCGGGCGGCAGCAGCCCCGTGGCGGGGTCGCGCAACCGCTCCAGCTGCCAGGCGCGCAGGCTGGCGGGATCGTCCGGCGTGCCTTGGCCCATGGGGCCGCCCACGGTGGAGGCGGTGCGGCGCGGAAGGAGGAGCACCACGGCCCACAGGGCGGCGGTGGCGAGCAGGAGCTTCTTCATGCGGAGGGGGACGAACGACCAAGGTAGGCCGCTCATCCTTCCACCCTGAACCCGGCGGCCCGCAGGTCGTCCCAGAAGCCGGGGTAGCTCTTGCCCGCCACCGCGGGGTCCTGGATCCGCACGGGCCCCGCCACCAGGGCCAGGGGCGCCAGGGCCATGGCCATGCGGTGGTCGCCCTGCGGGTCGAACACGTGGGCGCCCGGCGCCTGCGGTTTGCGCGTGCCCTGGGTCCGCAGACCGTCCGTACCCACGCGCTGTGCCGGGGTGTGCAGGGTCTCCAGCACGGCTTCCACGGCGACCAGGCGGTCGCTCTCCTTGAGGTGCAGGTTGTGCAGCCCGGTGAGGGTGGCGGCCCGGCCCAGCCCGGCATGGGTCAGCGCCAGCGGCTGGAACAGGTCGGGCGTGTCCGTGAGGTCGATCGCCATGCCGGGGGCCTCCTTCCCGCGTTGCGAACGCAGCAACATGCCCTGCGGCGTGGGGGTGGTGGACACGTACGGCTGCCAGAGGCGCGCGGCGGCGGCGTCGCCCTGGAGCGCATCGTCCTGCAGGTCGGTCAGCAGCACCTCGGCATCGGGTGCCAGCGCCACCACCTGGTACCAGAAGGCGGCGGCGCTCCAGTCGCGCGGCACGGTGAAGGCGCGTGGTGCGTAGGGCCCGGGGGCCACGGTGATCCGCTCGGGACCCACCGCCACGTCGGCACCGAAATGGCGCATCACCCGGGCCGTCATCGCCACGTAGGGGCGGCTCAGCTGCATGCCCTGCCAGTGGATCCGCAGCCCCTCGTCCATCCGCGGGCCCACGAGCATCAGCGCGCTCAGGTACTGGCTGCTCACCGGGGAATCGAAGGCGACCCCGCCTCCACGCAGCCGTCGCCCCTTCACGTGGAACCCGCTGGCCAGGCCGTCCACCTCCGCACCCAGCCCGATGAGCGCCTTCACCAGCGGTGTGTGCGGACGGTCCAGCAGGGCCTTGTCGCCGGTCACCAGGCGTTCCTCGCCTTCCTGCATCGCGGCCCAGGCGAGGGCGAAGCGCAGGGTGGTGCCTCCCAGACCACAGTGCAGCACGGACGGCCGGTCGCGCAGCAGGTCGTGCAGCAGCCGGGTGTCCTCGGCTTCCCCGGCGTCCTTCACCACGCTCATGTCGCCGGCCAGGGCGGCGGCCACCAGGGCGCGGTTGGCCACGCTCTTGCTGCGCGGCAGGCGCACCGTGGCGCGGATGCGGCCTTCAGGCGCTGCGACGGTGAGGATCGCCGGCATCGCGTACGAGCAAACGGTAGTGGTCCAGCGCTTCGGCCACCTGGGCGGCGTCCAGGGGCACGTCGATGCGCGCCCGCCCGATGTCCTCCAGCAGGGTGAAACGGAAGGCGCCGTCGCGGTTCTTCTTGTCGTGGCCCATGAGCGCGATGATCCGGTGGTGGTCCGCCGGCTGCAGGTCGAAGCGCCTGAACCGTTCCAGCAGGAAGGCCGTGATGGCGTCGCAGGCCCCGCGCTCCAGCAGGCCGGTGCGCCAGCTGAGCCAGGCGGTGCAGATCATGCCCGCCACCACCGCCTCGCCGTGCAGCAGGCCGCGCTGCGGGCCCTCCCAGCTGAAGGCCTCCACCGCGTGGCCGATCGTGTGGCCGAAGTTGAGCGACCGCCGGGACCCGTGCTCCTCGGGATCGTCGCTGACCACGCCGCACTTGAGGGCCGCGCTGCGTTCCACCAGGGGTGCCAGCGCCTGCAGGTCGTGCCAGGGCGCGGCCACCAGCGCATGCCAGTGGTCGGCGTCGGCCACCAGCCCGTGCTTGAGCATCTCGGCCACCCCGTTCAGCAGCTCGCGCTTGCCAAGGGTGCGCAGGAAGGGCACATGCACGTACACGCCCTCGGGCTGGCGCACCAGGCCCACCAGGTTCTTCACCCCGTCCAGGTCGATCGCCGTCTTGCCGCCGATGGCCGCGTCCACCATGCCCATGAGGCTGGTGGGCACGTTCACCACGCGGATGCCGCGTTTGTAGGTGGCGCCGACGAACCCGGCCAGGTCGGTGACCACGCCGCCGCCCAGGGCCACCAGCACGGCGTCGCGCCCCAGGCCCTCCTGCGCCAGGCGGCCCCACAGGGCCTGGCAGGTCCCGAGGCTCTTGCTGGCCTCCCCGGGGGGCACGGCGAAGCACGGGGCCTCGCGCAGGGCGGGCACCAGGGCCAGCAGCTCGGGCAGGCAGAAGCGCAGGGTGTTCTCGTCGCCCACCACGGCCCGTCGGCCTTCGGCGCCCGGCCCGGTGAGCCACGCGTCCAGGGCGGCCAGGGCATCCGCGCCCAGCACCACCGGGCGGCCCGCCGCCATGACCGAACGCATATCCGCGTGCCTGCGCCGCATCCTACTTTCGCCCCGCTCCCGGGCCGCGTCCAAAGGAACGCAACTCCGGCCAGCACCCATGGCGACCCCTTCCACCGGCACGCCGGCCGCCGCCCGGCCCCACACCCTGCCCGACCTCACCGACACGCGCATCGCCTTCCGCCAGTACACGGACCGGGGATTGTTGCGCGCCTACTGGCTCTTCCGCATCATCGGGGTGCCGTGGATGAACGCGACGGGCCGTGGTCTCAGCCAGCTGGCCCTCACCTTGCACCTGCCCATCAAGGGGCTCATCAAGGCCACCATCTTCAAACACTTCTGCGGCGGCGAGACCATCGAAGAGAGCCTGGTCACCGCACAGAAGCTGGGCGACGCCGGATTGGGCACCATCCTGGATTACAGTGTGGAAGGCCAGGAGGACGATCGGACGCTGGACCGCACCACCGAGGAGATCCTGCGCACCGTGGCCATGGCCGCCCAACGCAAGGACATCCCCTTCAGCGTCTTCAAACCCAGCGGCATCGCCCCCCTGGCCATTTGGGAGGCCGTGAGCGAAGGACGGACCTTGACCGCCGACGAGGCGCGCGAATGGGAGCGGGTGCAGCAGCGCATGGCCCGCATCTGTGAGGCCGGCGCCAAGGCCGGGGTGCCTGTGCTGGTGGACGCCGAGGAGGTGCGCACCCAGCCGGCCATCGATGCCCTGGTGGAGCGCATGATGGAGCGCCACAACCGCGAACGTGCCATCGTGTACAACACCGTGCAGCTCTACCGGCACGACCGGCTGGCCTTCCTCAAGGCGGCCGAGGCACGGGCAGCGGCAGGAGGCTACCACCTGGGGCTGAAACTGGTGCGCGGGGCCTACATGGAAATGGAACGCGAACGCGCCGCCGCCCAAGGGGTCCCCTCGCCCATCCATGCCGACAAGGCGGCGGTGGACCGCGACTACGACGAGGCCCTGCGCCACTGCGCCGATCACCTGGACCACGTGGCCGTGATGGTGGGCACGCACAACGAACAGAGCAGCCTGCTGATGGCCCGCCTGATGCAGGAACGCGGCCTGGCTCCCGACGATCCGCGGGTATGCTTCGCCCAGCTGCTGGGCATGAGCGACAACATCAGCTACAACATGGCCGATGCCGGGTACCGCGTGGCCAAGTACGTGCCCTATGGCCCCGTGCGACAGGTGCTGCCCTACCTCATCCGCCGTGCCGAAGAGAACAGCAGCGCCGCCGGCCAGATGAGTCGCGAGCTGAAGATGATCGTGGCCGAACGCAAGCGCCGGGCGCGGGTCAGGTGAGGGTGGTGAGAATGGCGAGAATGGTGAGAGTGGTGAGAATGGTGAGAATGGTGAGAGTGGTGAGAATGGTGAGAATGGTGAGAGTGGTGGGGGCTGTCTCGTCCTGAAAAAAGTTGACAGGTTAAAGGTGTTGGTCCTGTGTTAGGGTTGCAATTTCAGGTTGGTCCTGTTCGAGGTTGACATGGGCGTAATAGCTCTTCCAGCGCCGGGGCAGG
>WBZY01000140.1_pt1 | contig 71761 bp, 64 predicted proteins | sample 5204191 | NCBI WGS metagenome assembly WBZY01 (sample SAMN12344363, study PRJNA552823) | activated sludge metagenome | biome: Activated sludge suspended growth; feature: Anammox Sidestream; material: Wastewater; isolation source: activated sludge from anammox sidestream of wastewater treatment... | reverse complement strand
GGGTCGCACCGCTCGACCCCGGTGGTCGCGATGCCACCGAACGCGTCGGGCAGCTCGCCGACTTCATCGACACGCTGGCACGCTACGCGACCGAGCTCGCCGCCGCGCGACCGATCGCCGACTGGCTGGAGGTGCTGCACGCGCTGCTGGCGGATCTGTTCGCCGGGACGCCGGAGCACGAAGCCGCGCTGGCGACGGTGCGCGTCGCGCTGGCCGAGGTGGCCGCCACGCTCGAGGACGCCGGCTACGACGCGCCGCTGGCGCGCACGGTGCTGATCGAGCTGCTCGGCACGCGGCTCGCCGCGCGCGAGTCCTCGCACCTCTTCCTGCGTGGCGGCGTCAACTTCTGCCAGCTGACCCCGCTGCGCAGCATCCCGTTCCGCGTCGTGTGCCTGCTGGGCATGAGTGCCGGTGACTTCCCGCGCGGCAGCCCGCCGCCGGCCTTCGACCTGATCGCGCGCGCACCGCGCGCCGGCGATCCCTCGCGCCGCGACGACGACCGCTACCTGTTCCTCGAGGCGCTGCTGTCCGCGCGCGACTGCCTGTACATCAGCCGCGTGGCGCGCGACGAGCGCAGCAACGCCGCGCTCGAACCCTCGCTGCCACTCGCGGAACTGCGCGACTACCTCGACGCGCACTGGCACCATGGTGAGGGCGCGCGGCCGGCAAGCGCCGCGCTCACCCGCGAGCACCGCCTGAAGCCCTTCGACCGCGCGTATTTCGCGCCTGGTCACGCACTGGCGAGCTTCCGCGCCGAATGGCTGCCGGCGGCGAGCGGCGCCGCCGGCGCCACCGCGTTCTGCTCCGCACCGCTGCCGGCGCCGCTCCAGGAACCGGGCGAGGACCTGGCGCTGGACGCGGTGCTCGGCTTCTTCCGCAACCCCTGCCGCGGCTTCCTCGAACAACGACTCGGCGTGCGCTTCGCACGCGTCGGGGAGGCCGGCGAGGACCAGGAACCCGTCACCGTGGACCACCTCGCGCAATGGCAGTTGCGCGAACGGCTCGCGACGGCGGTGCTCGCCGGCGACGGTCTCGCGGCCGGCAGCGCGCGCTACGTCGCCAGCGGTGCGCTGCCGCACGGCTACGCGGGCACGCTGGCGCTCGCGCAGGCCACGCAGGCGGGCGAGGACCTGCTGGCGAGCGCCGCGCGCTGGTCGGCGCTGCCCGCGCACAGCGAGTCGATCGAACTGCGGGTCGCGGGGCTGCGCCTGCACGGCACGCTGGGCGGGCTGCGCGGCGGGCGACTGCTGCGGATCAATCCCTCGACGTCCCACGGTGGCTCGCTGCTGCCGTTCTGGATCACGCATCTGGTGTGGTGCGCCGCCGGACTCGCGACCGGCGCGGCCGAGCTGCACTGCCTCGACGCGCTGCACCGCCTGGCGCCGCTGGAGCCGGCCCCGGCCAGCGAACTGCTGGCGGACCTGCTGCAGCTCTACCGCGACGGGCTGTGCCGGCCGCTGCCCTTGTTCCCGAAGTCCTCGTACGCCTGCGCGAAAACGCTGCACACGGGCGGCGACACGGCGAAGGCGCTCGACAACGCCGCCAGATCGTTCACGAACTCGCGCGACGGCGGCGGCGAGGGCGCCGACCCCAGCGTGCGGCGCGCCTTCACGGATCCGGAGTCCGCCCTCGGCCCGGAGTTCACCGGGCTCGCGCTGCGCGTGTTCGCGCCGCTGCTCGCCCGGCTGGATGCAGGTACGCCATGAGCGCCGATCCAAGCGCGCTGCCGCTGCTGGGTCGCTGCCTGATCGAGGCCAGCGCCGGCACCGGCAAGACCTACGCGATCACCGGTCTGGTGCTGCGGCTGCTGCTCGGCGCGAACCCGCCGGGAACGCCGGCGGCGCCGCCGCGCGCGCTGCGCGAGATCCTGATCGTGACCTTCACGCGTGCCGCCACCGAGGAGCTGCGCACGCGCATCCGCACCCGCCTGCGCGCCGCCCGTCGGGCCTTCGCGAGCGGGGAAGCCCCCGCCGACGATCCGCTGATCGCCCGGCTGCTCGCTGCCAGCAGCGACCACGAGCGCGACGGTGGGCTGCTGCGGCTCGCGGAACTGGAACTCGACCTCGCGAGCATCTTCACGATCCACGGCTTCGCCAGCCGCGTGCTCAAGCGCAACGCCTTCGAAAGCGGCATTTCGTTCGCGGCCGAAGTGGCCGAGGACGACACGCTGACCGTCACGCGGGCGATCCACGACTTCTGGCGCGAACGCGTCTACCCGCTGGCGCCGTTGCCCGCCTCGCAGCTGCTCGCAGCCATGGACCATCCGCGGTTCCTCGCTACCGTGCGCCGCCTGCTCGGCCGCCAGCGGCTGCAGCTGCTGAACATACCCGCCGACGACTGGCCCGCCACGCTGGCGGCGATCGAGGCCGGTGGCGAGGCGCTGCTCGCCGCCTGGCACGGCGAGAGCGCGACCTTCGATGCGGCGTTGGCCAACACCCGGTTCAACAAGAAGGGCCAGGCCGAACTGGCGCTGGCGCGCGCACGCATGGACGCGATCGCGGCCGGGGCGCAACCGCTGGATCACGCGACCGTGCACGCACTGTCCCGCGCGTTTCTCGCCAGCGAGCTCACCAAGGCCAAGGGCAACACGCTGCCGGCGCTCGCCGTGCTCGACACCGCGCAGACGCTGCGCGAGCGCGGCGAGACGCTCGCACGGCGGCTGCTGGCCGACGCGCTGACCGAGCTGCCGCGGCGCCTCGCGCAGGCCAAGGAGCGCAGCGGCCGGCTGGGCTACGACGACCTGCTGCGCCTGCTCGACGAAGCCCTCGGCGGCAGCGGCGGCGCGCGGCTCGCCGCGACCATCCGCGAGCAGTACCCGGTGGCGCTGATCGACGAGTTCCAGGACACCGACCTGCGCCAGTGGGAGGTGTTTGCGGCCATCTACGACACCCCCGACAGCGCGCTGTTTCTGGTCGGCGATCCCAAGCAGGCGATCTACGCATTTCGCGGCGCCGACGTGCACGCGTACCTGCGCGCACGTGACGCGGTCACCGAGCGGCGCTCGCTGCCCACCAACTTCCGCTCGGTGGCCTCGCTGGTGGCGGCGGTGAACGCGCTGTTCATGCTGCGCACCGACGCCGACCCCTTCCTGGCCGGCGCTGCCATGCCGTTCACGCCGGTCGGCGCCTCCGGGCAACCGGAGACGAAACCGCTGCTGCACCAGGGAGCGCCGCTGGCGCCGCTCACGGTGCTGCGGCTGCCGACCGCCGCGCCGCTCGGCAGCGAGAAGTACCGCGATCGCATGGCCGAGGCCGCCGCCGATCACCTCGCGTGGCTGCTCGGCGAGGCCGATCACGGACGGCTGACGCTGGCCGGCGGACGGCTCTCCTGCGGTGACGTGGCCTGCCTGGTGCGCGACCGCCACGATGCGCGCCGCTTCGCCGAGGCCTGCGAGAAGCGCGGCATCGCCTGCGTGCGGCAGGGGCACGAAAGCGTCTACGCCAGCGAGGAAGCCCACGACCTCTACCAGTTGCTCGCCGCAGTGCTCGAACCCGGGTCCGGACGCCGTTTGCGCGCCGCGCTCGGTTGCGCGCTGCTCGGGCGCAGCGCCGCCGAGCTCGTGACGCTGTGCGGTGACGAAGGCGGCCTGGCGCGCGAGCAGGATCGCTTCATCGGTTTCGCCGAGACGCTGCGCCACGCCGGCATGCAGGCGACGCTGCGCCAGCTGCTGTTCGCCTACGACGTGCCGGCCCGCCTGCTGGGCGCGAGCGAGGGCGAGCGCGCGCTGACCAACTGCCTGCACCTGATCGAGCTGCTGCAGGCCGAGCGCGCGAGCCTCGACAGCGACGAGGCGCTGCTCGCACGCTTCGCCACGCTGATCGCGCACGCCTCCGACCCGGGACGTGGCCCGCGCGAGGAGGAGCTGCTGCGCCTGGCGAGCGACGCCGAACGGGTGCAGATCGTCACCCTGCACGCCTGCAAGGGACTGCAGTATCCGGTGGTCTACCTACCGTTCACCCCGCTGTTCCGCCCTGCCCTCGAACCGCTGTTCCATCGTTCCGACACCCACGCGATCTGCTTCGACCTCGCCGGCGAAGCGCCATCGATCGCCGCGGCGGAACGCGAGCGGCTGGCCGAGGACCTGCGGCTGTTCTACGTCGGCATCACGCGCGCGATCCATCACTGCGTGCTCGGCATCGGCGACGTCAAATACGGCAACGTCAGGCAGAGCCAACTGCACCTGAGCGCGCCTGGCCACCTGCTCGATGCCGCGACCCTGGGCGCCGAGGCGGCGATCGCGCGTCTCGGCGAGCTCCCCGGCGTGGCGCTGATCGACACCGACACGCTGCCCCCCTGCGTGCGCGTCCCGCTGCCGCCGGTGGGGGACGCGCTCGCCGCGCGCGTGTTCACCACGCGTATCGAGCGCGACTGGCAGGCCAGCAGCTACTCGGCGCTGGTGCGTCACCTCGGAACGCAGTCCGATGAGCCGTTCCGCCAGCCGGAACTGCGCGCCGAGCCGACGGCCGCGGCGCGCCAGCCCGGCCACGATGTGTTCGCGTTCCCGCGCGGAGCGCGCCACGGCAGCTTCCTGCACGCATTGTTCGAGCGCATCGACTTCGGGTTGCCGGCGAGCGCGCCGCCAACCAGCGCGCTGCTCGGGCGCGCGCTGCGGCACGCGGGCTACGCCGCCGACTGGCTGCCGGTGCTGCAGCGGCTGGTCGACGACGTGCTGGACTGCCCGCTCGACGGCGACGCGCTGCGGCTGCGCGCGCTGGCGCCCGCCGAGCGCGGTGCGGAGCTGGCGTTCGAGTTCCCGCTCGCGGCGCTGGAGGCCCCGCGGCTCAACGCCCTGCTCGCGGCCCACGATCCGCTGGCGCGCGCCGCGCCGCCGCTCGCGTTCCCCGTGGTGCGCGGCATGCTGAGCGGCTTCATCGACCTGGTGTTCACCTACCGCGGCCGCTACTACGTCGCCGACTACAAGTCGAACCACCTCGGCGACTCGCTCGCCGACTACGCGCCCGGGTGCCTCGCCGTGTCGATCGCCGAGCACCGCTACGACCTGCAGTACGTCATCTACACGCTGGCGCTGACCCGCCTGCTGCGCCAGCGCCTGGGCACCGGCTTCGATTACGAGCGCCACGTCGGCGGCGTCTACTACCTGTACCTGCGCGGCATGCGTGCCGCCGATGGCGCGCGCCATGGCGTCTGGCACGCGCGCCCGCCGCGCGAACTGATCACGGCGCTCGATGCGCTGTTCGGCGGAGAGCACGGCAATGGCGACTGATCCGCTCGCGCTGGCCGAGGGCCTCGACTGGCTGCGGCCGGTCGATCGGCAGTTCGGGCGCGCCATCGCGCGCCGCGCCCGCCACGACCCCGACACGGTCGCGCTGGTGGCGGCGCTGGCCTGCGCGGAGCTGGGCGCCGGCCATCTGTGCCTCGATCCCGACGCCCCCGGGGCGGCCGGGGGACGGCTCGGCGAACTGCTCCCCACCGACCGGCTGCTCGCGGTGCTGCGCACCGAGGAAGGCGTCTGCCAGCTGCCCGGCGACGCCACGGCGCGCCCGCTGGTGCTGGACGGCCGCCGCGTCTACCTGCACCGCTACTGGCTGGGCGAACGGCGGGTCGCCGCGCGGCTGCTCGCGCTCGCCGCACGACCGGTGGCGTTGCACCCCGACGCACCCGGCTGGCTGGACGCGCTGTACCCCGAGCGCGACGCCGGCGCCGCCGGGCAGAAACTCGCGTGCGCGACCGCGCTGACGCGCGGGCTCGGCGTGATCAGCGGCGGGCCCGGCACCGGCAAGACGACCACGGTCGCGCGGCTGCTCGTGCTGGCGGCGCGCGACGCCGAGGTGCGCGGCGAGCGGCTCACGGTGCGACTCGCGGCGCCGACCGGGAAGGCGGCCGCACGCGTGGGCGAGTCGCTGGCGCGCGAACTCGGGCGCCTCGGCGCGAGCGGCCGGCTCGATCCGGCCCTGCGCGCGGCGCTGCCGGCGCGCGCCGTGACGCTGCACCGCCTGCTCGGTGCCGGCAGCGGCGCCACGCGCGGCTTCGCACACCATGGCGCGAATCCGCTCGCGGCCGACGTGGTCGTGGTCGACGAATGCTCGATGGTGGACCTGCGCCTGCTCGATGCACTGCTCGACGCGCTGCCGGCGCACGCGCGGCTGCTGCTGCTCGGGGATCGCGACCAGCTCGCCGCGGTCGAGCCCGGCAACGTGTTCGGCGCCCTGTGCACGCAGGCCGGAGCGATCGGCGCCGCGCGCGCGGCGGAACTGCAGGCGCTCAGCGGTGTGGCGGTCGAGGCGGGCACGAGCGCCTCGCCGATCGGCGATGCCATCGCGGTGCTGCGCCACAGCTACCGCTTCGATGCGGCGAGCGGCATCGGCCGGCTGGCGGCAGCCGTGAACGCCGGCGACCACGCCGGCGCGGTGGCCGCGATCGAGGCCGGTGGCGAGGTCGAGGCGAGCGCCTGCACCGGCCGCCCCGCGGGAGCGCAGTTGCAGTCGTTGCGCGAGGCGTACCGGGAGCTAGCGAGCGCCGCGATCGCGGCGGGGGGCGATGCGGAGGCGATCGCCGCGCTGCCGCGCCTGCAGGGTGCGTTCCGCGTGCTGTGCGCGCTGCGCGAAGGCGACGCCGGCGTCCTCACGCTGAACCGCCTGCTCGCGCAGGCGCTCGCCGAGGCGGGTCTCGCCGATCGCACGCGCACCCACTATCCGGGCCGGCCCGTGATCGTGACGCGCAACGACCACGGATTGCGCCTCTACAACGGCGACCTCGGGATCGTGGTCGACGACATCGACGGCCACCCGCGCGTGGTGTTCGCGGGCGAGGACGGGGTGCGTTCGCTGCCGGCGGCGCGGCTGCCCGAACACGAGTCCGCCTACGCGCTGACCGTGCACAAGAGCCAGGGCTCGGAGTTCGACCGCATCGCGCTGGTGCTGCCGCCGGCCCCGGCGGCCGCCGGCCTCGCTGGCCGCGAACTGCTGTATACCGCGATCACGCGCGCGCGCCACGGTGTGTCGCTGCTGTTGCCGGACGGGCGGCTGGATCCGTGCTGGCTGCAACCCGCGCGGCTGCGCTCCGGACTCGCCGAGCGCCTGCACAATCCGGGCGCGTAGCCGCCGCGGCGCCGCGCATGGCCGTATAATCCGCGCCTTCGCGAACCACGGCCGCCGTCGTACCACGGGAGACACCGAAGCATGAGCGCCACCGGAAAACGCCAGTCGATGGCCCAGCTGCGCCGCCTGCTGCGGCGTCTCGAGCGCTCGCACAGCGGCGACCAGAGCGTCTGCCAGACCTGCAGCCTGCAGCGGATGGCGGCGCAGATGGTCGACGAACTGGAAGCCGAGGCACACCAGATCGGCTCGCCGGACCTGGGGCCCGGTGCGGCCAGCGTCACGATGGCCGTGGAGGCGCTGATCGCGGCGATGTGGGCGCTCGACGTGCAGGAGGCCGACGAGCAGGGCCGCGTGCTGCAGGCGCTGCTCGACCACATCGGCGACATCGTGCTCGACCAGCTGGCGCTCGAGGAAGAGGAAATGGAAGGCACCCCGACGGACAGCGACGACGACGCCCCGCCGTCACCCCCCACCCCGCGCCGCAGCGGTTCGCTGCACTAGCGCCGCGCCGCCTGTCCGGGCCATGCCCGGACATCTTCGCGCAGGTCCGGGCTGTGCCCGGACATGAATCGTTCGGCCACAGGCCGAACCTACGCGCCGCGTTTGCGGCGCACGCTGACCTGCTCGCCGCCCACGCCCCAGTTGTCGGTGGGGACCTCGTCGATCACCACGAAGGTGGTCGCCGGATTCTTGCCGAGCACGTCGCGCAGCAGCGCCGTCACGCCCTCGATCAGCCGCGCCTTCTGCTCGCTGCTGACGCCCTCGTCGGTGATTCTGATGTTCACGAACGGCATGTTCCGTATCCTTGTGTGCGGTGTGCGGTGTGCGGTGTGCGGTGTGCGGTGTGCGGTGTGCGGTGTGCGGTGTGCGGTGCGCGGTGCGAGGTGTCGCATCTGCCCCGGGAGTGTTCAGCGCCCCGGCAGTGGCAGTGCCGGCAGCTCGCCGACCGTGCACTGCACCGCGCGTGCGAGCAGCGCGCGGCTCTGCTCGTGCTCGCCGAGGTGCTCGCACAGGCGCGCCAGCTCGGCGCAGGTCTCTGCACGTGCGGCCAGGCGCAGGCTGGCGTCGAAATACTCGCGCGCCTTGCCCCACAGCCGGTTGCGCAGCGCGATGCGCCCCAGCGAGAGCAGCAGCTCCGGCTGCCCGGCGTGCGCGCGCAACAGCGACTCGGCGAAGGCGAGCTGGCGCCGCGCATCGCTCGTCGGCACCAGGCCGTAAGCCCGCACCAGTCGCTCGTCCCAGCCGCGCTCCAGCGCACGCGCGAGCTCGCGCGCCGCGTCGTCGGCGCGGCCCGCGCGCACCAGCGCCTGCGCGTGCAGCGCGACCAGCGCCGGGCGCTCGCGCAGCCCCGGGGCGAGCGCGTTCCATGCGGCCTGCAGCGTCGCGGGGGTCGTGTCGGCCTGCATCAGCGCCTGGTGGAACGCGCGTTCCTCGATCGCATCGAGCTGCGCCGCCGGGCGCGCGCGCTGGCGTCGCGCCTCGGGCAGCAGCGTGCCGATGCGGGCCCAGTCGCCGGCGCGCTCGAGTGCCTCGAGCAGCAGCGCCGTGCCGGCCGGATGCGTGCGCGGATCGAGCGCTGCCGCATCGAGGATCGCCAGCGCGGAGCTGTGTTCGCCGCGTTCCAGCGCCGCGGCGGCGCGCGCCAGCGCGACCGTGCGTCCGGCCTCCGGCACCTCGGCCGCGAGTTGCAGGAAACCCTCGGCGAGTTCGTCGTCGCCGAGCTCGTGGCTGGCGCGCGCGGCCAGCAGATGGTTCAGCAGCGGCGCATCGGCGTGGCGGGCGCCGCGCGCGAGTTGCTTCACCGCCTCGCGCCAGCGCCCCTCGAAGAACGCGAGCACGCCGCGTATCGTGTGCACGCGCCGGCGCGCCCGCCAGCGCCCCAGGAAACCCTCGCGCCGGTGCGCACGTCCGGTGAGCAGCCGCGTGGCCGCGTCCGCCACCACCACCAACACGCGGCCCAGGTAATAGAACGCCAGCAGCGCCGCCAGCGCGAGCAGCGCGGCGACCCACACCGTGGTCTCGACCGTGACGCCGTGCAACTCGACCAGCACGTAACCCGCATCGAGGCGCACCAGATAGGCAAGGCTTGCCGCGGCGGCGAGGATCAGCAGCAGCACGACGAATATGCGGCGCATGATCAGGACTCTCCGGCCGCCGGCGGCAGCGCGGTGGGGCCGGGCTCGGCCGCGACCGGGGCCGGCGGCGCCTCGGTGGCCGGAGCCGGCGGCGCCTCGGCGGCCGGAGCCGGCGGCGCCTCGGCGGCCGGCTCCGCGGCGACCGGTTCCGCAGACGGGCCGCCAACGGCCGGCAGCGCGGCACGCAGTGTGCGCAACGAGCCCGAGATATCCGGCAGCTCCGGGGCGATGTCGATCGCGGCCAGCGCATCGAGCTCGGCGAGGAAGGCGCGGGTGGCTGCGTCATCGGCCGCCAGCGTGTCGGCCGCGAGTCGCCGCGCCTGGGCCAGCGCGTCGCGGTAGACCAGCGGCTCGGCGGCCAGCAGCGCGAGCCTGGCCTGCTCGACGCCCAGCCGCAGCGTCATGCGCAGCTGCTGCTCCTCGGCCAGCGGCAGCAGCGGCCGCACCGGCGCGTCGTGGTGCCGCACCACGACGAAGCGCCCCAGCAGCGCGACGGCACGCGACCACCATCCCGCCTCGGCGGCCGCCGGCGGCATGGCATCGGCCGCGAACACCGGCGGCGGCGTGCGCCGCAGCAGCGTGAGATCCTCGACCTGGCCGGCCAGCGCCGCCAGCCGCATCCAGGTGCCCTCGATGTCGAAACCGGCGATCGCGCGCAGGCTCGCGATGTCGCGCGCCAGCGCGGCGCGCGCCGCGTGCAGCGCAGGCTCGTCGAGCGAGCGCAGCACGTCGTCGGCGGCGCCCAGCAGTCCGAGTGCCGCGCGCACCTCGCGGCCCATCAGCAGGCTCTGGTTGGCGAGACGCTCGAGGTATTCCGCCTGCGCCAGCGCCCAGTCGCGGCGATCCGCCGAGCCGAGTTCGGCGAGGCGGCGCGTCAGTGCCGTCGTCTGTTCCTCGAGCACGTCGACACGCGCGTCCAGTCCGCCGAGCCGGGCCTTGTGCTGCTCCATGTCGCGCAGGGCTTCGGCGATGCGCTCGTCGGGCGCGCGCCCGGCAGCGGCTTCCAGCGTCGCGATTCTTTGCTCGCCACGTGCGAGTCCGTCCACCACCGCGCGTTGCGCTTGCCACTGGCGCGCGCCGAAGGCGAGCGCCGCAGCGGCGAGAGCCACGGACAGCAGCGCCAGCACCAGCGCGAAACGGCTGCCGCCGCGCACCGGGCTGCCGGCCGGCGCCGCAGCCGTGCCGGCGGCGGGGAGAGAGTCCTGGGCATTGCTCATGCGGTAGGCGTCCTCTGGCGGATGGAGGCGGCCACGGCGCCGAGCGCCGCGAGCATCGCCGCGTCGGTGGCGTTCACCGCCGCGTGCACGTTCGTGAAGCCCGCGGCGCGCGCCAGCGCCGCGACGCGCTCGCCCGGCGTCACGACGGCGATCCTCGCGGCTATCGTGCCAGCCGCCTCCTCCCCGAGCAAGGCGAGCAGGTTCGCGAGTCCTTCGCCGCTGCTGAGCAACAGCGCGTCGATGCGTTCGCGCGCGAGCAGCGCCGGCAACTCACCCGGCGCCAGCGCGGGCGCGCGGCGGCGGTACAGCGCGCAGCAGTCCACGCGCGCACCGCGTGCCGCCAGTTCGCGCGCCAGGTGCTCGCGTCCGCCGACGCCGCGGAAGATCACGATGCGCTGGCCGCCGACCGCCGCGAGCGCCGGATGCGCCAGCAGTTCCTCGCTGTCCATCGCCGCCGCGCCCGCGCTGCAGTCGATGCCGGCCTCGCGCAGGCAGCGCGCGGTCGCGCCCCCGACCGCCACACAGCGCAGCGTCGCCGGCACGCTGCGTGCGGCGCGCTGCAGCTCGGCGAGCAACATGCGCACCGCATTGCTGCTGACGAAGATCGCGATCGCATAGCGGTCGAGCGCATCCAGCGTGGCCGCCAGCGCCGCACGCCCGGCGTGATCGTCGGCGCCCAGCGGCTCGATCTCGAGCAACGGCAGTTCGAGCGCGAATCCGCCGGCCGCGCGGATCGCCTGTGCGAGCGCAGCCGCTTGCCCCGCCGGGCGGGTCACCAGTGCGCGGATTCCCGCCAGCGGTGCATCCATCGGCTCTCAGCTCGAAGCCCACAGTTCGCGCAGGATCGCGTCCGCGCCGTCGGCGAGCAGCCGTGCGGCGAGTTCCGCGCCCAGGCGCTCGGCGTCGGCGCGCGCGCCGCGGATCTCGCCGCGCACGATGCGCCGGCCGTCGTTGCTGCCGACCAGCCCGCGCAGCCACAACCCGCCGCCGGACTCGATGATCGCGTACCCGGCGATCGGCACCTGGCAGCCGCCTTGCAGTGCGCGGTTCAGCGCGCGCTCGGCGCGCACGCAGTCGCCGCAGTCGGCGTCGTCCAGCGGTGCGAGCAGCGCGCGCAGCGCGACGTCGTCGCTGCGCATCTCCACGCCGATCGCGCCCTGCCCGACCGCCGGCAGCGACACCGCCGGCTCCAGCCGCGCGCGGATGCGCTCGCCCATGCCGAGGCGCAGCAACCCGGCGCTGGCGAGCACGATCGCGTCGTAATCGCCCGCGTCGAGCTTGCGCAGGCGCGTGTTCACGTTGCCGCGCAGGTCGAGGATCCGCAGGTCGGGTCGCAGCGCGCGCAGCTGGCACTGGCGGCGCAGGCTCGAGGTGCCGACCCGCGCACCCTGCGGCAGTTCGTCGAGCGTGGCGACCGCGTTGGCGACCAGTGCGTCGTGCGGATCCTCGCGCGCGAGGATCGCGCCGATTCCCAGGCCCGCCGGAAACTCCATCGGCACGTCCTTCATCGAGTGCACCGCAAGATCCGCCTGCCCCTCGAGCATCGCGCTCTCGAGTTCCTTGACGAACAAGCCCTTGCCGCCGATCTTCGCCAGCGGCACGTCGAGGATGCGGTCGCCCTGCGTCTGCAGCGCCAGCAGCTCGACGCGCAGGCCCGGGTGCGCGGCGAGCAGGCGTTCGCGCACGTGCCCGGCCTGCCACAGCGCGAGCTGGCTCCTGCGGGTTGCGATGCGAAGGACGCGGTCGTTCATGTTCCGTTTCTGCGCCGGGCAAGGGGCCGCCATGATACGGCACTCGCGCCGCGCGCGCTCAGAGCGACGTCAGGCGTGCGCGCACCTCCGCGAGGTGCCGGCGGCTGATCTGCGGCTCGGTGTCGATGCCGGCCAGCGTGACCGCGCACTCGCCGCCCGTGCGGCGCACGATGCCGGTGACGTGGCGCAGCGCGACCAGCGCGTTGCGGTGCACGCGCAGGAACACGCCCGGGAACTCGTTCTCGATCTCGCGCAGGCTCTCGTCGAGCAGCGCGCTCGCGCCGGGCAGCAGCGCGGTGACGTACTTGTGGTCGGCGATCAGCGCGCGCACCTCCGCGACCGGGACCAGTCGCGTGGTGCCGGCGTGGTGGCTGCCGAAGTATCGGCGCGGCTCGGGCGCACCCTGCGCCAGCGCATCGACCTGCGCGCGGGTGGTGATACGCGTCGCCGCGATCGCCGCGTCGAGCTTCTCGCGCTGCACGGGTTTGAGCAGGTAGCCGGCGGCGCGGCTCTCGAAGGCCGCGATCGCGTACTCGTCGTACGCGGTGCAGAAGATGATCGCCGGCGGCCCGGCGCCGCGCATGATGTGGCGCGCGGCCTCCAGACCGTCCATGCCCGGCATGCGGATGTCGAGCAGGATCACCGCGGGTTGCGCGGCGTCGTTGACCGCGATCGCCTCGATGCCATTGCCTGCTTCCAGCACCTCGACGCCGTCGCCACGCCCCAGGAGCAGCCGCTTCAGCCGTTCGCGCGCCAGCGGTTCGTCGTCGACCACAAGGATCTTCATCGCGGCGGCTCCACCGGAATCGTCAGCCGTGCGAGGTAGCTGCCCGGGCCAGTTTCGGTGTCGAAGCGGGCACGACCGCCGTAGATCGCGTGCAGGCGGTCGCGGATGTTCGCCAGCGCGATGCCCGAACCCGCGCTGGGGGCGACGGCGTCCGGCGGCAGCGGATTGGCCACCTCGACGATCAGCGAGTCCTCGCGCTGGCGCAGCGCGAAGCGCACGCTGCCGCCTCCGGCGAGCTTCTGGATGCCGTGATAGACCGCGTTCTCGAGCAGCGGCTGGATGCTGAGCGGCGGTACGCGCAGCGTGGCCGCCAGCGTGCCGAACTCCTGCTGCACCGCCAGCCGCTCGCCCAGTCGCAGTTGCTCGAGCCGCAGGTAACGCTCGCAGAGATCGAGCTCCTCGGCGAGCGGCACCGTCGCGCTGCCCTCGCGCAGGCTGGCGCGGAACAGCGCCGAGAGGTCCTCGACCGCGCGCTCGGCGCGCTCGGGGTCGAGCGGGATCAGGCTGGCGATGATGTTCATGCTGTTGAACAGGAAATGCGGGCGGATGCGTGCCTGCAGCGCGGCTACGCGCGCGTCGAGCCCGGCACGCTGCTGGCGCAGCAGTTCGCCCTGCAGGTGGAAGTAGCGCAGCGCCGCGCCGCCGAGCAGCGCGGCGATCGCGACGTCACGCCCCAGCCACCACGAGTCGGGAGCCGGGGTCGCGCCGAAGCGCAGCAGCCCGAGCAGCGCCTGCGCCCCGAGATTCGATGCCGCGCAGACGCCGATCACCAGCGCATACGCGCACGCCGCGCCGCTCGCCAGCGGCCAGCGCGCGATGCGCGCGCGCAGCAGGCACAGCAGCGCGGCGCTGGCGAGCATGTTCCAGAGGATGAACGCCGCGCTGCGCCCCAGGCCGATCCAGTCGAAGCGCTCCAGGCCGTCCGCGTAGAGTTCGAAGTCGAGCGCGAGCAACACGCTGATCAGCAGCAGGAACAGCACCGTCGCCGGCTGGCACAGGTCCGGGATCAGGAAACTTCGCGCGGGAGGCGACGGCGGGTTCATGCAGCGTGGTTCCGGTGCCGCGACAAGGCCTGGCCCGAGTGTAGCAAAGCGGCTCGGGCGGCTGTGCCGGCGCGAGGCGCGCAGACCCACCGCCACGCTGTCGTACCCAAACGGTATAATCGCGCGCCATCGCAGCCCGGGACCCGGACATCACCATGGACAAGCCGCAGACCTCCACGCTCTGGGGGGGACGTTTCAGCGAATCGACCGACGCCTTCGTGCAGCGCTTCACGGCCTCGGTGCAGTTCGACCGCCGGCTCGCGCTGCACGACATCCGCGGCTCGCTGGCGCACGCGGCGATGCTGGCGCGTGCCGGACTGCTGGACGCCGACGAGCACGCGGCGATCGTCGCCGGGCTGGAGGAGATCCGCCGCGAGATCGGGGAAGACCGCTTCGAGTGGAGCGTCGGGCTCGAGGACGTGCACATGAACATCGAGGCGCGCCTGACCGCGCGGATCGGCGTCGCCGGCAAGAAGCTGCACACCGGGCGCTCGCGCAACGACCAGGTCGCGACCGACGTGCGGCTGTACCTGCGCGATGCGATCGACGCCATTGCCGCCGAGCTGACGCGTCTGCAGCGGGCGCTGGTCGGGCTGGCTGCGCGCGAAGCGGCGACGATCATGCCCGGCTTCACGCACCTGCAGACCGCGCAGCCGGTGACCTTCGGCCACCACATGCTGGCGTGGAACGAGATGCTCGAACGCGATCACGGCCGCCTGGTGGACTGCCGCGCGCGGCTGAACGTCTCGCCGCTCGGCGCCGCCGCGCTGGCCGGCACCAGCTACCCGATCGACCGCGAGTACACCGCCGCCGAGCTCGGCTTCGCGGCGCCGGCGCGCAACAGCCTCGATGCGGTCTCGGACCGGGACTTCGCGATCGAGTTCTGCGCCTTCGCCGCGCTGCTGATGACGCACCTGTCGCGCTTCAGCGAGGAGCTGGTGCTGTGGACCTCGGCCCAGTTCGGGTTCGTGAACCTGCCGGACCGCTTCTGCACCGGTTCCTCGATCATGCCGCAGAAGAAGAACCCCGACGTCCCGGAACTGGTGCGCGGCAAGAGCGGCCGCGTGGCCGGTCACCTGATGAGCCTGCTGATGCTGATGAAGTCGCAGCCGCTCGCGTACAACAAGGACAACCAGGAAGACAAGGAACCGCTGTTCGACACCATCGACACGGTGCGCGACGCGCTGCACGCCTTCGCCGACATGATGCCGGCGCTGACCGTGAACGCCCCGGCGATGCGCGAGAGCGCGCGGCGCGGTTTCGCGACCGCGACCGACCTCGCCGACTACCTGGTGCGCAAGGGCATGGCGTTCCGCGACGCACACGAGGTGGTCGGCAAGGCCGTGGCGGCCGGTGTGGCCAGCGGCACCGACCTCGCCGACATGTCGCTGGAAACGCTGCAAGGCTTCAGCGCCACCATCGGTCCCGACGTGTTCGCGGTATTGAGCCTGGAGGGTTCGGTGAACGCGCGCGACCACCTCGGCGGCACCGCACCGCGGCGAGTTGCGTTGGCGGCGGCCGATGCGCTGGAACGCCTCGACGCGCGCGCCTCACCACGGGATGCCTGAGCCGCTGGCTATACTTGGCGGCATGCCCGCGCAGGCCGCACCAGCAACCGAGCACTCCGAAGTCGATCGCAGGCAGCTGCGCACGATCCGCACGCGTTTTCGCGCGATCAACGCAGCGCGGCTCGAGCGCGTGCGCGCGATGCTGCCGCCGCGCCATCGCGACTTCCTCGACCTGCTGCCGTTGCTGCTGCACCTGAACCACCCCGCGCTGCCCGGCTACGTGTCGCAGCGCGCGCCGTGCGGCATCACGGGCTGGTCGGCGCCGGCCGCCACGCTGGCGCTGGCCGCGCGCCTGGCGCGCAGCTTCGCGCCGCAGCGCCGCGCACCGGGCGAGGCACGCATCCACGCGGTCTACCTGATGGGCAGCCCGGGCACGCTGGGGCACTCCGAGCGCAGCGATCTGGACATCTGGGTCTGCTATCCGCACGACCTCGGGCCCGAGGCGCTCGCGCTGCTGGCGCGCAAGACCACGCTGCTGCACGAATGGGCCGCCACGCTGGGACTCGAGGCGCACCTGTTCCTGATGAACGGCGAGAAGTACCGCAGCGGCGAGCGCGAACCGCTGACCGGCGAGAACTGCGGCTCGACGCAGCACCACCTGCTGCTCGACGAGTTCTATCGCACCGGCGTGTTGCTCGCCGGCCGCATGTCCGCCTGGTGGCTGGTGCCCCCCGAGCATGAGCACGATCACGCCGCCTGGTGCGCTCAGTTGCTCGGCAGGCGCTACGTGCGCGCCACCGACGTGGTCGATTTCGGCGGCGTGGCCGGGTTGCCGGCGGGCGAGTTCCTGGGCGCCGGCATCTGGCAGCTCTACAAGGCAATCGACTCGCCGTACAAATCGCTGCTCAAGCTGCTGCTGTTCGAGGTCTACGCGAGCGAACTGCCCGAGATGCGTCCGCTCAGCGCCGACTGCCGGCGCGCCGTCTACGCCGGCGTCACCGACATCGACGAGCTCGACCCGTACGTGATGATCTACCGGCGCATCGAACGCTACCTGCAGGAGCGCGCCCAGGAGGAGCGCCTGGAGATCGTGCGCCGCTGCCTGTACTATAAGGCCGGCAAGAAACTGTCAGTGGCGCCGCGCGACGGTCGCGCCTCGTGGCAGCGACGGCTGATGGAACGGCTGGTCGAGGACTGGGGCTGGGACGCCGCGAAGCTCGCGCGGCTCGACGCGCGCCGCCAGTGGAACATCCTCGAGGTCGAGGCCGAGCGCAACGAACTGGTGCGCGAGCTGCGTGCGAGCTACCGCTTCCTGGCCCATTTCGCGCGCCGCGAGGCCGGTGCGAACACCGCCGACCGGCACGAACTCGCAGTGCTGGGGCGGCGCCTGTACGCGGCCTACGAACGCCAGAGCGGCAAGATCGACACCGTGAACCCGGGCCGCGCGATCGACGTCGCCGAGCGCGAGGTCGAGGTGCGCACCACCCGCTCCGGCGGCGGCACGCCGGCACGCTGGGGCGTGTGGCGTGGCGGCGACAGGGGAGCAGCGGTGTTGCGCGAGAGCGACTGCCTCAGCGAGCTGCTCGGCTGGTGCGTGGTCAACGGCGTGATCGGTGAGCGCACGCGCGTGGCGACCCGGATGCGTGAGGACGGCCTGCGCGACGAGGAGGCGCGCGCGATGCTGCGCGAGCTGCGGCGGTTCATCGCCGACGGCGCCGATGCGCGCGAGGCAGCGTTCGGGCAAGGCGCGCTGGTCACCGCACTGCTGGTGTTCGTGAACGTGGCCGAGGACCCGTTGCGCGCGGCGCGCGAGCGCGGCGTGCAGCGGGTGAGCAGCCGCACCGATTCGCTGGGCTACAGCGCGCTGCGCGAGAACCTGGTGCTGAACCTCGAGACCGTCGCGCGCACCAGCTGGGGCGAGCTGCTGTGCGCGCGCCACGACGGCGTCGACGGCCTGCTGCGCTGCCTCGGCGAGTACCTGCAGGCCGGCGGCCGCGGCAGCCGGCCGCAGCTCGTGGTGCGCTGCTTCTGTCCGAGCCGGGCACCGGCGATCGCCGCGCGCGTCGGCGAACTGTTCGCCGACATCGGCCGGCATTTCCACCGCGAACGCGGCGATGCCGCGCGCTACGTGCTCGAGATCGGCGAGCGCCTGCACCTGCTCGGCCTGCGCAACGGTGCCAGCCGCGCGCAGAGCGCCGACGATCTCGCCGGGCTCTATCGCCTGCTCGCCGAGCCGCAACCGCAGTGGAGCCCGATCGCGATCGACCGCCACGCGCTGGGCCGCAACCCGCTGCGTACGCTGCTCGCGCGGGTGCAGCCGTGGCGCTGCTGCGTGTTCGTCGAGACGGGGGCGGAGCGGGTGGCGATCACCGTCAGCGACGAGTACGGCTCGCTGTGGCGTGCCGAGCATCCCGTGGCGAACGAAGCGGCGCTGCTCGGCGCGTTGGCGCGCTTCCTCGACGCGGTGCGCGCACACCAGGGCGGCAACGCAGCGCCGAGCACGGCGCCGGCGTGGTTCCGCGTGCTGCGTCCGGCCGGTGGCGGTTACCTGACGCAGGAGATGCCGCCGCCGGCGGCGCGTGCGCCGGGGTGCGTCGGGCTGAGCGCAGTCGCGGAAGACGGCGAGAACACCGGGGTGTTCACGCTGCGCTGCGACGACCAGGGTTTCACCGCCTTCGACCCCGACGGCGAGCCGCCGCCACGGCTGCTCGCGCTGCTGAAGCGCCGCCGCGCGGCCTCCGGTGCGCTGCCCGTGTGCGTGCTCGACCTCGCGCTGCCCGACGCGGCGCAGTCGGCCGCGCCGACCATCCGTTATCTGCACGAGCGCACGCGCATCGAGCTGGCGCTGGAACGCGCGTTGCGCGAGTGAGCGCTCGCACGCCGATGCCATCGCCGGCCGGGCGTGGCTATAATCGCCGCTTCGCCAACTCCCGGGTGCACACCGTGCGATCGCTCCTCGTCTGCCTGCTGCTCACCGCGGCCACGCTGGCCGGCTGCGGCCAGAAAGGCCCGCTGTTCCTGCCCCCCGAGACGCCGCCGCAGGCCGGCACGCCATGAGCGAGGCCTTCGCTTGTCGCGACGGCACACTGTTCGCGGAGGACGTCGCGCTCGAGGACATCGCCGCGCGCTTCGGCACGCCTGCGTACGTGTATTCGCGCGCCGCGATCGAAGCGCGCTTCGACGCCTTCGAATCGGCGCTCGCCGGCGCGCATGCGCACCTGGTCTGCTACGCGGTGAAGGCCAACTCGAACCTCGCGGTACTGAACGTGCTGGCGCGCCGTGGCGCCGGTTTCGACATCGTCTCCGGCGGCGAGCTGCGGCGGGTGCTGCTCGCCGGCGGCGATCCGCGCCGCATCGTGTTCTCGGGCGTGGCGAAGTCGCGCGAGGACATCGTGGCCGCGCTCGAGGCCGGGATCCTGTGCTTCAACGTCGAGTCGGCGGCCGAACTCGCGAGGTTGCAGGAAATCGCGGCGGCCACCGGCCGCACGGCCGCGGTCTCGATCCGCGTCAACCCGGACGTCGACGCGCAGAGCCATCCGTACATCTCGACCGGTCTGCGCGAGAACAAGTTCGGCGTGGCGATCGAGGCGGCCCGCACGCTGTACGCGCACGCGGCCACGCTGCCGAACCTGCGCATCACCGGCATCGACTGCCACATCGGCTCCCAGCTGACCACGCTGGGGCCGTTCGTCGACGCGCTGGACCGGGTGCTCGCGATGGTCGACGAGCTCGCGCGCGACGGCATCGAGCTCAGCCACATCGACACCGGCGGCGGTCTCGGCGTGGTCTATCGCGACGAGGCGCCGCCGAGTCCGCAGGAATACGCCGCGGCGCTGCTCGAGCGCTTCGGCCGCCGGCGGCTCACGCTGATCACCGAGCCGGGGCGTGCGATCGTGGCGCGCGCCGGCGTGCTGCTGACACGCGTCGAGTACCTGAAGGACAACGGCGAGCGCCGCTTCGCGATCGTCGATGCGGGCATGAACGACCTGATCCGTCCCTCGCTCTACGGCGCCTGGATGGGCATCGAGCCGGTGCGCCCGCGCTCCGACATCGAGCCCGCCTGCTACGACGTGGTCGGTCCGGTGTGCGAGTCGGGTGACTTCCTCGGCAAGCAGCGCACGCTGGCGCTGGCCGGCGGCGAGTTGCTCGCGGTCACGGGGGCCGGCGCCTACGGGTTCGCGATGAGCTCGAACTACAACAGCCGCCCGCGCGCCGCCGAGATCATGGTCGACGGCAGCAACGCGTTCCTGGTGCGCGAGCGCGAGAGTCTCGAGGACCTCGTGCGTGGCGAACGGCTGCTGCCGCAGGACCGCTGACGATGCAACTGCGCTTCACCAAGATGCACGGGCTGGGCAACGACTTCGTCGTGCTGGACCTGATCACGCAGTCGGTGCAGCTCGATGCGCGCCTGATCCGCTTCCTCGCCGACCGCCATCGCGGCGTCGGCTGCGACCAGGTGCTCGTGGTCGAGCCGCCCGGCGACCCGGAAATGGACTTCCGCTACCGCATCTTCAACCAGGACGGCAGCGAGGCGCAGCAATGCGGCAACGGCGCGCGCTGCATCGCGCGCTTCATCCGCGATCACCGGCTGAGCGCCAAGCGGCGGCTGCGCGTGGAGACGCTCGGCGGTCCGATCAGCCTGACCAACGGCAAGGGCAACCTGGTCACGGTAACGATGGGCGTGCCGCGCCTCGAGCCGCAAGAAATACCATTCAGGGCCGCGCACCGGGCCGCCAGCTATACTCTCGAGGCCTGCGCCCGGCAGTGGCAGATCAGCGCCGTTTCGATGGGCAATCCGCACGCCGTGCTGCTGGTCGACGACGTGGACACCGCACCGGTGACGACGCTGGGGCCCGCGCTGGAGTCGCATCCCGATTTCCCCGAGCGCACCAACGTCGGCTTCATGCAGGTGCTGGGCCGCGACGAGATCCGGTTGCGCGTCTACGAACGCGGCGCCGGCGAGACGCAGGCCTGCGGCAGCGGTGCCTGCGCGGCGGTGGTGGCCGGGAGGCTCCGCGGACTGCTCGGCGAGCAGGTGCGGGTGAACCTGCCGGGAGGGTATCTGAACATCGAGTGGCGTGGCGAAGGCGAGACGCTGCTGATGACGGGACCGGCGACGACGGTATTCGAGGGACAGATCACGCTATGAAAGAAGAAACGGCCGCGACGCTGCGCATGCGCGCGGTGGACACCGCGAACGACGACGGACCCGATGCGCAGGCGGTGCTCGCCTTCCTGTCCCGCAACCCGGATTTCTTCCTGCGCAACGAGTCGGCGCTGGCCGACGTCGAGCTGCCGCACCGCGCGGGCAGCGCGGTGTCGCTGGTCGAGCGGCAGGTCAAGCTGCTGCGCGAGCGCAACATCGAGTCGCGCGCGCGGCTGGCGCGGCTGCTGGAGACCGCGCACGAGAACGACGCGCTGTTCACCAAGACCCGTCAGCTGGTCCTCGCGCTGCTCGAAGCCGACTCGCTGGAGCGGCTGGCGCAAACGCTGGTGCTGGGGCTGCGCCGCGAGTTCGACGTCGAGCAGGCACGGTTGCTGCTGATCGAGGACGAGCACCTCCGCTGGCCCGACACCGCCGAGCGCGTGCAACGCGCCGACGCCGAGGCCGTGCTCGGCGGCACGCTGCGTCAGGAGCGCCCGCTCGCCGGTCCGCTGCGCCCGGCGGCGCGCGAGCTGCTGTTCGGTTCGCAGGCCGCGGAAGTCGCCTCGGCGCTGGTCGTAGCGATCGCACGCCCGCACGCGGTCGCGCTGCTCGCGCTGGGCAGCGCCGACACGCGCCGTTTCCACGGCGAGATGGGTACGCTGTTCATGGAATTCGTCGGCGAGGTGGTGCAGCGCCTGCTGCCGCGCTGGCAGCACGCGGGCTGAACCACGTGCGCGGGCAGCTCGCGCACGACGTGGCGCGCTGGCTCGCCGATCTCGAGGCCACGCGCCGCGCCTCCGCACACACGCTCGATGCCTACCGGCGCGACCTGCGCCTGCTCACCGACGTGCTGGCGAACGACGGCATCGTCGCGACCGGGCACGTCGATGCCGCCGCGATCCGCCACGCGGTAGCCACGCTGCACCGGCGCGGACTCGGCGGCCGCAGCCTGCAGCGCTTCCTGTCCGCGTGCCGCGGCTTCTTCGACCATTGCATCGAGCGCGGCGAGCTGGCGGCGAATCCGGCGCTCGGCATCGCCGCGCCGCGCGCGCCACGCCGCCTGCCGGCCACGCTCGACGTGGACCAGACCGCGCGCCTGCTCGACGCGCAACCCGGAAGCTGGGAAGACCTGCGCGACCGCGCCATCATGGAGTTGTTCTACAGCTCGGGGTTGCGGCTCGCCGAACTGTGCGCGCTGGATTGCGGCGACCTCGATGTGCCGGCCGCCCTGGTCACGGTGACCGGCAAGGGTGCGCGCACGCGCACGGTGCCGGTGGGACGGCTCGCGGTGGCGGCGGTCGGTGAATGGCTGGCGGCGCGCGCCGGGTGCGCGCGCGCATCCCACTGCCCGGCGCTGTTCGTCACACGGCGCGGCACGCGCATCGGCGTGCGCGCGGTGCAGAAGCGGCTGGCGAAACACGCGCGCGAGCGCGGCCTGGGGCAGCACCTGCACCCGCACATGCTGCGCCATTCCTTCGCGACCCATCTGCTCGAGTCCAGCGGCGACCTGCGCTCGGTGCAGGAGATGCTGGGGCACGCGAACCTCGCGACCACGCAGATCTACACGCACCTCGATTTCCAGCACCTCGCGAAAGTCTACGACGCGGCCCACCCGCGCGCCGGGCGCAAGGGCCGCCGGGGCGAGGGGCCATGAGCGGGCACCCGCCGCCCGCACGGCGGCGCTTCGCGCTGATCACCTTCGATCTCGACGACACGCTGTGGCAGGTGCGCCCGGTGCTGCTGCGCGCCGAGCAGGAACTCGAACGGTGGATGCACGAGCAGTGCCCCGAAGTGCCACGCCGCTTCGACCGTGACGCATTGATGCGCCTGCGCATGCACCTGTGGAACGAGCGCCCGGAGTTGCGTCACAGCGTCAGCGCACTGCGCATCGAGGCGATGCGCCACGCGCTGCGCGAGGCCGGGCACGACGACGCCGCGGCGCTCCGCCTGGCGCAGGCGGCGTTCGAGGTGTTCATGCACTGGCGGCATGCCGTCGAGCCCTTCGCGGCGGTCGATGCGGTGCTCGCCGCGCTGGCGCGCGACTACGTGCTGGGCGCGCTGACCAACGGCAACGCCGACGTGTTCCGGCTCGCGATCGGACGCCATTTCCGTTTCGCGTTCACGGCCGAGGAACTCGGAACCAGCAAGCCGGCGCCGGCGCACTTCGAGGCGGCGCTGCGGGCCGCGGGCGTGGAACCCGGACGCGCCCTGCACGTGGGAGATCACAGCGAGCACGATGTGGGCGGCGCACGCGCGGCCGGCATGGCCGCGGTCTGGTTCAATCCGGCCGGCAAGCCCTGGGAAGGCGCACAGCCGCCGCACGCGGAGCTGCGCGACTTCGCCGAATTGCCGGCGTTGATCGAGGAACTCGAACGCCGCTGAGCACGCGTGCGGCGCCCCTCAGACCACTTCGTCGTTCACGCTGGCGGTGATGATCGGCGGTCGTGCGCTGGCATTGGGTTCGACCTGCTTGATGCTGCCGCCGGCGGCCAGGAACGCCTGGATTTCCGCTTCGAGCTGGTCACGCAACTTGCGCCGCGACTCCGAGGAGGGCACCTCGACGGGCTCCTCGCGGGGACCCGGTTCGGCACTGGCCTCGGCCTCGGCCTCGGCCTCGACGGCTTCCGAATCCAGGTTATCGTCGTCTTCGTTCTCAGCTGACATGACCCGCCCTTCCGATCATCGACACGCAAGCTCCATCCGACCACATCGCGGCGGCGCCGCGATTTCAATGCGCTTACTTATAGACCAGCACCACCGGCGTCGAATACTTTTTATTCATGTGGCGCGCACTTCTTATTCCCGCACGAAACGCGCGCCATGCGCGTCAGATCGCGTCCGGCCCCGACTCGCCGGTGCGGATGCGGATCACCTGCTCGAGCGGGGTGACGAAGATCTTGCCGTCACCGATCTTGCCGGTATTGGCCGAGGCGCGGATCGCTTCGATGACGGCATCGGTGCGCGCATCGTCGACCGCGATTTCCAGCTTCACCTTCGGCAGGAAATCGACCACGTATTCGGCCCCGCGATACAGTTCGGTGTGCCCTTTCTGCCGGCCGAAGCCCTTCACCTCGCTGACCGTCACGCCCTGCACGCCGATGTCGGACAACGCGGAACGCACATCGTCGAGCTTGAAGGGCTTGATGATCGCCGTGATCAGTTTCATCGCATCTCTCCTGCGCGGGGCGAGGACCAGTGGTTCGGGCGGCGCGCATTATATCGGCGCGTTCGGCACGCACACAGCGTAACTCATGGGCAATGCGCGGCAATAGTGTCGGCGAGTTCGGCCTGGTAGCGGGCGCGTTCCTCCGCGGCGACGATCGCGCGTCCGCCCTGCGCGTCGCGACGTACCAGGTACGCCGCGCGGCGCGCGCCGTCGAGTTCCTCACGCAGCCACGCGCAGGCACGCTCGCGCTCGGCCGTTGCCGCGGCCGCGGACGCCGCCGCCTGCGCGCGCTCGCGCCGCTCGGCGTCCCACACCTCGAGCAGGCGGCGGCCACGTTCGCGCTGCTCGGCGAGTTCCGGATCGGCTGGCGCGGGCGGTGAGGGCGGCAGGTCCACGCGCTGCGCGGCGCCGTCGGGCGCGCGGTCACCGTAATGCACGCGGCCCTCGGCGTCGGTCCAGCGATACACCTCGGCCCCGGCCGTGGCGGGAACGACGAGCGACAATAGCGTCGCGGCGAACCTCCTGCGCATGCGCCACCTCCGGGCCCGGCCCTTCCTGCGTGCGCCCAAGATAAAAAAAGCGCCCCGAAGGGCGCAACAGGAGACCGTGCGGTTCCAGGATCAGAGGTTGTAGCCACGCTCGTCGTGCAGCGCGATGTCCAGACCGATCGTTTCCTCCTCGTCGCTGACGCGCAGCCCGAGGACCAGATCGACCAGCTTCAGCAGCACGTAGCTCAGCACGCCGGTGTAGACCACGGTGAACACTACGCCCTTGGCCTGGATCCAGATCTGCGCCGGGATGTTTTCGACGGTGCCGAAACCGCCCAGCGCCGGCGCCGCGAACACACCGGTCAGCAGCGCACCGACGATGCCGCCCACGCCGTGCACGCCGAAGACGTCGAGCGAATCGTCGTAGCCGAGCGCGCGCTTCAGGCGCGTGGCGGTGTAGAAGCACAGCACACCCGAGGCCAGGCCGATCACCAGCGCACCGGCCGGGCCGGCCGTGCCGGCGGCCGGCGTGATCGCCACCAGGCCGGCGACCGCACCCGAGGCGATGCCGAGCACCGAGGGCTTGCCGTGGCTGATCCACTCGGCACACATCCAGCCCAGCGCGGCCGCCGCGGTGGCGATCTGCGTGACCGCCATCGCCATGCCGGCGGTGCCGTTGGCGGCCACCGCCGAGCCGGCGTTGAAGCCGAACCAGCCCACCCACAGCATCGAGGCACCGACCAGCGTGAGCCCGAGGTTGTGCGGCGGCATCGCGGTGTGCGGATAGCCCTTGCGCTTGCCGAGCACGAGGCAGGCGACGAGGCCCGCGATACCGGCGTTGATGTGCACCACGGTGCCGCCGGCGAAGTCGAGCACGCCCCAGTCCCACATCAGCGCGCCGTCACCGCTCCATACCATGTGCGCGATCGGCAGGTAGCAGACCGTGACCCACAGCGCCATGAACAGCATCATCGCGGAGAATTTCATGCGCTCGGCGAAGGCGCCCACGATCAGCGCCGGCGTGATGATCGCGAAGGTCATCTGGAACACCACGAACACCGACTCCGGGATGCGGTAGACCAGCGAATCCACGCCGAGCCCGGCGAGGAACGCCCGCGACAGGCCGCCCACGAAGGAGTTCAGGTTGGTGACACCCTTCTCCATGCCGGTGGTGTCGAAGGCCAGGCTGTAGCCGAACACGGTCCACAGCACGCTGACCATCGCGGTGATCGCGAAGCACTGCATCAGCACCGACAGCACGTTCTTCGACCGCACCATGCCGGCGTAGAAGAGCGCGACGCCCGGGATCGTCATGAACAGCACCAGCGCGGTGGCGGTGAGCATCCAGGCCGTGTCACCCGAGTCGAGCGTCGGCGTGTCCTGGGCGAGCGCCAGCGCCGGCAGTGCCAGCAGCAGCGGCGCGGCGAGCGCGCGCGCGCGTCGTGTCGAGGTCTTCATACCGCATCCTCCCCTGTTTCGCCGGTGCGGATCCGCACCGCCTGTTCCACCGGCATCACGAAGATCTTGCCGTCGCCGATCTTGCCGGTGCGCGCCGCGCGCGTGACCGTCTCGATCACGCTGTCGACGATCGCGTCGGCGACGACGATCTCGATGCGCACCTTGGGCAGGAAGTCGACGACGTATTCGGCGCCGCGATAGAGCTCGGTATGGCCCTTCTGGCGTCCGAAGCCCTTCACCTCGCTGACGGTGATCCCCTGCACGCCGATCTCCGACAGCGCCTCGCGCACATCGTCGAGCTTGAAGGGTTTCACGATGGCCGTGATCATTTTCATGTTCGCTTCTCCTCGATGACGGTCCGCCGCCACGGCGGGCCGTGATTGGTTTCAGAGCGACTTGCTCACCGAGAACACCACGCGGGCGTCGGCGTCGTCGGAATCGACCCCGTAGAGGTCGTCGATCGTCGTGTCCCAGTAGGTCAGCGCGAAGTTGAAGCCGCCGACCGACTTGCCCAGCCCGATCGACCACTCGGTGTATTCGTCCTCGCCTGGCTCGAACAACCCTTTCTCGCTCATCAGGTTCATCGCCGCGTGCAGCGACAGCGTGAGGTCGTAGGGCAACGCGTGGGTGTAGTTCAGGTACGGGTAGTACAGTTCGACCTCGTCCCCGAGCGCGTCGGTGGTGCCGTCGCCGAGGTACTCGGGCGACCAGTTCAGCCCCGCCGTCAGTCCGCCCCAGGTGAATGCGAGTGCCGCCTCCACGTAGTCGAATTGCGGATCGCCGTCGTAGTCGTAGTAGATGAAGCCGATCTTGTAGCCGCACGACGCGCAGCCGAACTGACCCGCGTAGCCGCCGTAGAAATCGATCTCGGTGCTCGCATCGGTGCCGAAGTTCACGTTCGACGCCCACACGCCGGCATAGATGCCGTTGTCGAAGGCGGCGTCGAAGCCGCCCTGGATCGCGGGGCGCTCCTGCGTCTGCGACACGCCGCGGAAGATGTAGTCGGTGGCCAGCGCCACGTTGCCCGTGTAGTTGCCGGCCTGTGCGGCCGTGCCGCTCATCGCCAGGGTAGCCGCCGCGGCCGTCAGGATCGCCTTCAGTTGCATCGTCGTGTCTCCTTGCCTTCGGTTGAGAGTCCGTGCCGGTACTCATGCGTTCGTGGCGGACCGGCTCGAACACCTCTGTGCAGATGCTGTGCCAGAATTGAAAAACCTTTTGAAAACATGGTGATCAGGCGATTTGCGCGCCGCACTCCGGTAGCGCACCCGTGACGGGCGCACGGCGACGCGCACCATCGTGGTGCGCACTGCACGCGAGCAGCGGCATGGCGAGCGCGCCGGTGGTGCAATCGTTTAGAATCGGCCCCGGTCAGCACCGGCGTGAACAGCGATGATCAACGACTCCCTACTGCGCGGCCTCGGCGACCAGCTCGGTCGCTTCATCGGCGACGCCGCCGCGCGCGAGGACATGCAGAAAAGCCTGGAGACGATCGTGCAGGGCGCGTTCGCGCGCCTGGACCTGGTCACGCGCGAGCAATTCGACGCGCAGCTCGGGTTGCTGCGCCAGGCCCGCGAGCAGATCGACCGGCTGGAAGAGGAACTCGCTCGTGCGCAGCAACGCCTGACCGAACTGGAGCGTGACCGCGAGTAGCCGCGTCACGCACACCACCCACAATGCATCCAGGGAAGGATCATGCAACTCGCCACACTCGCCACCCGTGCCCAGACAGGTATCGCCGCACCGGCGGTACGCGTCGAGATCCACCTGTCCAACGGCCTGCCACGCACCGCGATCGTCGGCTTGCCCGAGACGGCGGTGCGCGAGAGCAAGGATCGCGTGCGCAGCGCGCTGATCAACTCGCTGTTCGAGTTTCCGCTCACGCGCATCACCGTGAACCTCGCGCCGGCCGACCTGCCGAAGGACGGCGGCGGACGCTACGACCTGCCGATCGCGCTCGGCATCCTCGGCGCCTCGGGGCAGATCGACCCGGCGGTGTTCGAGGGCTTCGAGTTCATCGGCGAACTCGCGCTGAACGGCGACATCCGCCCGGTGTGCGGGGCGCTGCCCGCCGCGCGCGCCTGCCACGCCGCCGGACGCACGCTGGTGCTGCCGGCCGGCAACGCGCCCGAGGCGGCGCGCATCCCCGGCGCCTGCGTGCTGCCGGCACGCACCCTGCTGGAGGTCTGCGCGCACCTGAACGCCGGCACGCTGATGGAACCGCAGCGCCCGCTGCCCGATCCGCCGCCGTCCGCGCCGCCTGAACTCGCCGACGTGCTGGGGCAGGAGTGCGCAAAACGCGCGCTGGCGGTGGCCGCCGCGGGCGGCCTGAACCTGCTGCTGAGCGGACCGCCCGGCACCGGCAAGACGATGCTCGCGACCCGCCTGCCCGGGATCCTGCCGCCGCTCGACGATGACGAGTGGCTGGAGGTGGCCTCGATCCGCTCGGTGGCGGGATTCGACGACGCCGGCGCAGCGCGCGGCGCGCGGCCGTTTCGCGCACCGCACCGCTCGGCCTCGGCGATCGCGCTGGTAGGCGGTGGAGCCGTGCCGCGGCCCGGCGAGATCACGCTGGCACACCACGGCGTGCTGTTCCTGGACGAGTTGCCGGAATGGCCGCGCCGCCTGCTCGAGCTGCTGCGCGAGCCGCTCGAGTCGGGCAGCATCGCAATCGCGCGCGCGGCGCGACGGCTGAGCTTTCCCGCGCGTTTCCAGCTGGTCGCCGCGATGAACCCTTGCCCCTGCGGCTACCTCGGCTCGGGTTTCCGCGATTGCCGCTGCGCTCCCGAGCAGGTCGCGCGTTACCGCGACCGGCTGAGCGGCCCGCTGCTCGACCGCTTCGATATGCGCGTCGAGGTCTCGCGCCCGGGCGACGCGCTGTTCGACACCGCCGGCGCGGCGCGCGGCGAGACGAGCGCGACGATCCGCGCGCGCGTGATCGCGGCGCGCGAGCGGCAGCTGCGCCGCCAGGACACCACCAATGCGATGCTCGGCGGACGCGAGCTCGAACGCGTCGCACGACTCACTGCTGCCGATCACGCACTGCTGGTCGGCGCGACGCGCCGCTGGGGATTGTCGGCGCGCGCCTACCACCGCGTGCTGCGCGTAGCGCGCAGCATCGCGGATCTCGAGGATCGGGCGGACATCGGCTCGGCGCAGCTGGCGGAGGCGCTGGCCTACCGGATCAGGGAACAGACGGCCGCGGACGCGGCGCTCACGCCAGGCTGAGTCCGGCGCAGGCTCCTGGCTCGTCGACCAGCGCTTCGGGCTGGACCTGCTGCAGCAGGTCCGTGAAAGTCACCGGACGCGAGAAGAAATAACCCTGTGCCTGGTCGCAGTCGTGCTCGCGCAGGAAGCGCACCTGCTCGGCGGTCTCGGCGCCCTCGGCGATGACCTGCAGGCCGAGGTTGTGCGCAAGACTGATCATCGCTTTCACGATCGTCGCGTCGTCCTGCGTCTGCGGCAGGTTCTTCACGAAGCTGCGGTCGATCTTGAGCGCGCCGATCGGCAGGCGCTGGATGTGCGCGAACGAGGAATAGCCGGTGCCGAAATCGTCGAGCGAGAAGGTCGGGCCGAGTTCGCGGATCGTGTGCATGCAACGCTCGGTGTCCTCGGCGTTGGCCATGATCGCGGTCTCGGTCAGCTCGAACTCGAGTCGGCGGGCGTCGACGCCGGCGGCTTCGATGATGTTGCGCACGGTCTGCGCGAACTTCTCGTCGGCGAACTGCTTGAACGAGAGGTTGACCGCGATGTGGATCGGATCGACGCCGCGCGCGTCCAGCGTGCGCATGTCCTCGCAGGCCCGGTGGATCACCCAGTAGCCGAGCGGCACGATCAGACCCACCTCTTCGGCGAGCGGGATGAAATCCGCCGGCGACACCACGCCGCGCACCGGGTGGTTCCAGCGCAGCAGCGCCTCGACCCCGGCGATGCGCTCGTCGTCGAGCGCGATGCGCGGCTGGTAGTACAGCTCGAACTCGCCGCGGCGCAACGCGCGCCGCAGGTCGGCCTCGAGGTACATCTGGTTCATCGCCTCGACGTTCATCTTCTCCGTGTAGAAGCGGTACGCGCTGCCACGCAGGTTCTTCGCCTGGTACATCGCCATGTCGGCGTGTTTCAGCAGCGCATCGACCGTATCGCCGGCCTCCGGGTACACCGCGATGCCGATGCTCGCACCGACGAAGACCTGCTGCGCGCCCAGCGTGACCGGACGCGAGACCACGTCGATCGCCTTGCGCGCCACGTTGACGATGTCGGAGGTCGTCGCGACGTCCTCGAGGATCACGGTGAACTCGTCGCCGCCGATGCGCGCCACCGAGTCGCTCTTGCGCATGCAGTGGCTGAGGCGCTCGGCGACGGTGCGGATCAGCTCGTCGCCGGCCTCGTGCCCCAGCGTGTCGTTGACCTGCTTGAAGCCGTCGAGATCGATGAAGAACAGCGCCACCGTCTGCTGCGAACGGCGCGCGCGCTCGAGCGCCCGCCCGAGGCGGTCACGGAACAGGATGCGGTTCGGGACGTTGGTCAGCGCATCGTAGTGCGCGAGCCGCGCGAGCCGTGCCTCGGCGCTCTTGCGCTCGATCGCGTAGCGCAGCGTGCGCTCGAGGATCTGCGAATCGATGCGACCCTTGAGCAGGTAGTCCGACGCCCCGGAGCGGATCGCCTCGCGGTCCACGTTGCGGTCCAGTTCGGCCGTCATCACGATGATCGGCACCGAGGCGCCCATCTGCACGGCCTTGGCGAGGATCGCCGGGCCGCTGCCGTGGTTGCCCTGGTAGTCGAGCAGCACCACGTCGTGCAGATCGGAGAAGATCGCGTCGATCGCGTGCTCGGCTTGCCAGCACCAGGTGAGTTCGTAGGCACCGTGACCGATCGCGTCCAGCAACTGGCCGATCAACGCGTATTCGCCGCGATCGCGATCGATCAGCAGCACACGGATGGGTTTTTCGCCGTACGAACCGGAGTCCATGCGATTACAGCGTCCATGTTATTCGTCGACCCCGACCCGTACGGGCCGGGGCGCGCCACCTGGAGCCAAAGGCTCTCCGACGCCTACTTATAGGTGACGTCGCGGGAATTTGCCACGCTGGGGCGAACAATTCCCGCTCACCGCCGGCCGCAGACGACCGGGCTCAGTTGATTCCTGCCGTCATGTGGTCGATCGCCGCCTGCAGTTCCTGCTCGGTACAGGCTGCGCAGCTGCCCTTCGGCGGCATCGCGCGGATGCCGCTGACCGCGTTCTTCAGCAGCGTGTCCTTGCCCTGGGCAAGGCGCGGCTGCCAACCGGTGGCGTCGCCGGGTTTGGGCGCACCAGCCAGCCCGGTGGCATGGCACATCGCACACGAAGCGTTATAGACATCGGCACCACTGCGGCCGCTGGCGGCCACGGCAGGTGCCGCCGGTTCGGCAGCCACGGGTTCGGCGGCAACCGGCTCGCTGGCAGCCGTTTCGACCGGTGCGGTCGTCTCGCCGGCAGCGGCATCGCCGGCAGCGGTGGTCTCGCTGGCAACGGGTGCCGCCGGCTCGGCGACGGGCTCCGATGCAGCCGCTGCAGCCGGTGCCGGCTCCGCCGGGCACGCCTGCCCTTCGAGGCAGACCTGACCCACCGGCTTGATGCGCTCGATGATGTCCTGCGCGCTGTCACCGGCGGCGAAGCTCGACACTGCGCCGCTGGCGATGAACATCCCGGCGACGGCGACCTGCAATTGACGCTTGATAGACACTGGCGAACCTCTGCGTATTGGCACTGGTGGAGCGCACCGGCGGTGTGCCGGCGTCATTGAATGGCGCGGATTATAGCCAGATGCCCGCGAAGCGGGGAACCGCGCCCGGGCCCGCCGGCACAATTCGCGATGGACGCACCCTCCGGCGCGCGGGTATGATCGCCGCCGCATCACCGCCGGCACGGTGCCGGTCGGATCGACAAAGTTTTGCGCCCGTAGCTCAGCTGGATAGAGCGCTGCCCTCCGGAGGCAGAGGTCAGGGGTTCGAATCCCTTCGGGCGCGCCATTTCTCTTCTTCGCCGTTCGACTGCCTGCGAACCCGATCACCCCTCCCGCCCGGGAAACAGTCCCGGCATCCATCGTGATGCCAGCCTGGCCGGGAAGTTCAGTCGCAGCGGAGCGCGACTGCTCGCGGAAGTCAGGACCTCGCACGCAAGCAGTGCGGACGTGACACGCCGGGACTGACGCTCCCCCTTGCCGATCAGCGTCACGACGTCGCCCCGGGGAAGTTCGCCGCGATAGAGCACGGCTTCCAGCACCGCTCCCGACCCCGGTGGCAGCGTGCCGGCACGGATTTCCTCTCCTGCCCAGGCCAGGATCCGGTCGCGCAAGCGTTTCGGCTGCACCAGGCTCTGCATGAAGTTCACCTGATCGATGCAGGTTTCGAGGAAGAACTGCGTGAAGCGCACGAGCGCCTCCTCGCTCAGCGAACCCCTGCCGTCGAGATCGTTTCGCCGCGGCCCGTCGCAGTCAGCCAGGTGCGCCTTGTAGCGTTCGACGTTGCGCGCCAGGCCGCGCGCGATGGCCCAGATGCCGCCGGAATCGAGCGCATCGCGGAGGATCGCATGGGACATCAGTCGCGCGACACGCCCGGGCTGACGGCTACATGCCGTCCAACGATCACATCGGTGTCACGCAACCCCCCGGGCACCACCCTGGCGCGCACGCCTGAAGCGGGATCTTCCGCCCACAACAACGCGTCGGGCAACGCCTCACAGAAGCGGTGGTGGATCTCGCGCAGACCCTCCACGGTGCTCGCCCGCGCGCCCAGTCCGTCATCGTCGATCCATTGCTGTACCGCGACGTGTGCCCGGGCCTCGAGTTGCAGTTCACGCGTCGCGGCGTCGGCACTGTAGTCGTGCCGCAATGCGCGTTCGATATCGACCGGGGCGTGTCATGCCCTTCGATCAGGTTGCTGTAATAGCAGTCCATGGCACGCACCAGCCCGGCGAGCGCGGACGTCACGCCATCCGGCAGGCTTCGCCGCAGGCCCGCCGAGCGGCCTGCCAACTCGATCGCGAGGTCGGTCACGGCCGTGCGCCGCGCAGAGGATTCCCCGATAAGCATCGGCTCCATCAGGTAAATGGACTCACCCCGGTCAGCCATCGCCACAGAAGCCTCGATGTCCGCTTTCATGTCCGGTTTCATACTTAACACTTGCCGGCAATAACATGTGCTTAGCGCAGCAATCCAGGAAATGAAAGCCGCCGGATTGGCCGCTTCGGATGCGCGACCTGCGCCCCCATCACCGCCCACTTCACTCTGCGCGCCTGAAATCGAAACCCGTCTCCAGATTGTCGAACACCGCCTGCTCGCGCCGGCGCGCGATCCGCCAGCCGTGGGCGGTGCGCCGGTAGTCCACCTCGTAGTAGCCCGCGGTGACGCCCTGGCGCGTGTGGCCCTGGTCGTTGCGCATCACGTGGCGGAACTCGAAGAAGATCAGTGCGCGCGCGGTGTCGCCCTGGATCGAGAGGCGCGGCGGGTGCATGAAATGAATACCCATCCAGTGACGATGGATGTTCTCGCAGAAGGCCTGCAGTTCCTCGTAGCCGCGCGCCACGAAGCCCGGCGAGGTGCCTACCGGCAGCATCTCGAAGCTGCCATCGGCGGCGAACAGCGCCGCCCACTCGCGCGCACGGCCGAAGTCCCAGTGCGCGGCGTAGTCCGCCTCCAGGTCGAGCAGCGCGAAGCGGTCTTCGATCGACTGCAGACGGGTTGCGAGGTCACTCATCGGTCTGGCTCCTTACATGATCGTGGAGCCATCATGCCAGACGCCCGTTTCCACCGTTTTGCCTGCCGCAGCCGGCTGCAGCAGGCCATCGCCTTCGGCCTGTGCTCGCGGCGCTACCGCAACGCCGATCACGCTGCAGCTCCGGCTTGCGGGGCCGGAGCTGCAGCGTGCATGACGCGCGAATCACTTCACGGGACAGGCGACGCTCAGAGCCGGAAGCGCACGCCCGCCTCGACCGAACGCTCGGGACCCACGTAGATGCCCTGGCGCAAACCCGTGATGTAGCGCTTGTCGCCGAGGTTCTTGACTCCGCCGAACACCGTCAGCCGTTCGTTGAACTCGTACTGTGCGGTCAGGTCGAGCACCGTGTACGCCGGGATCTTGCCGCCCCAGATGCGACTGTCGGCAGTGGTCGGCAAGTCACGTTGGTTCGTGGGATCACCGTATTGCGAGCCGTTGTAGTGCGCGTTCAGCATCGCGCTGAAGGCGTTGGCGCGATAGTTCAGCGCGAGGTTCGCGAGGTATTCCGGTGAGTACGGAATGCGATTGCCTTTGTTGTCGCCGGTGCGGAACTCGGATTCCGGCACCCAGGTCGCGTTGCCGTCGACGCTGAAACCGCCGCCGATCTCGTAACCGAGCACCAGTTCGAAGCCACCGTGGCGCGTTTCGCCCGCGTTGGACTGCGACAGCAACGGGTTGCTGTTGCCGGTCACGACCTGGTTCTCGAAGTCCATGTAGAACGCAGCCAGTTCGTAATTCAGCAGCCCGTGGTTGCCGCGCACGCCGACCTCGTAATTGACCGAGCGCTCGCCGTCGAGGTTCTGGTCGGTGAGGTTGTCGAGTGCAACCCCGTTCGACGCCGGCGAGAAGGCCTTGTAGACGCCGCCGTAGAGCTGTGTGGAGTCGCCCAGTGCGTAGGTCGCGCCGACGCCGGGCAGGATCTCGGTGTTCGAGGTATCCGCGCTGGCGTTGTTGTTCAGCAGTTCGACCCGCTCCTGCTCGTAGGACTCGACGCGCAGGCCCGGCGTGACCGCCAGGCGGTCGTTGATAACGAAGCGGTTCTGCACGTAGCCGGCCACGCTGTCGGCGGAGTCCTCCACGTGCTGGTCGGTGAGGCCACTGCGATCCGAGGCGCGCGTGGCACGCACGCGACGGTCATCGGACTCCTCGGTCATGAAGCGCAGCCCGAACTCGGCCTCGTTCTCCAGGCCGAACAGCGCGTGCTCCAGCGTCAGCCGGGTTTCCACGCCGTAACGCTCGAACGAGCGGTTGTTGCCGTTCAGCGTGTCGGTGTAAACCCAGCGCCCCGCCGCATTGGAGGCCGCGGTATCGACGTTGTAGCGCCAGTAGTCACGCGTGGTCTCGCTCCAGTACACCAGCGTCTTCAGCGTTGCGCGCTCGCTCGGCGTCCACTCGTGATTCAGATCGACGCCGGTGCGGTCGCTGAGCAGGTAATCGTCCGGTGCCGGGTTGTAGGTTCGGCCCTTGTGGTAGTCGTCGAGCAGCAAGCCACGGTAGGAGATGTTCGCGTCGTTGTCGTACCACGAGAACTTCAGGCCCAGCGCGTGCTGGTCGTTGAGGCGTACGCCGGCCTTCGCCATGACGTCGGACATCTCGTAACCCTTGTCCATGAAGCCGTCGCTCTCGGCGTAGGTGGCGACCACGCCGGCGAAGGCATCGCCCGAACGGGTGCGCCCGCCCGCCTCGACGGTCGCCTCGCGGGTGGCGAAGGAACCGGTGCGCACCGACATCCGCACCCCGTCGTCGGGGGTCTTGGTGCGGTAGTTGATCACACCGCCGATCGTCGACGGTCCGTAACGCAGCGAGGCCGAGCCCTTCAGCACCTCGATGCTCTCGACGCGCTGGATGCGCGGATTGAAATAGCGCGTGTTGCCGATGAACAGCCCGGGCGCCACCGGCGCACCGTCCTCGAGGATCAGGGATTTGGTCTCGCTGGACGACAGACCGCGGATGCCGACGTTGGACACCACCGCCGACTCTTCCTCGCTCTTGGTGTTGATGCCGGGAAGCCGGCGCAGCGCATCCTCGTTGGACAGGGGCTGGATGAGTTCGAGTTGCTCGCGATCGACCAACACCACGGTGCCGGTCATCTTCGACACGTCGTCCAGGCGCTTGCCGATCACCTCCATCTCCGGCATCGGCGCGTCACTCTTGTGCCCCGTCTGCCTATCGGCGGCAGGGGTGGCCGCGGCGGCGGTGGTGGACAACAGCGCGGCGGCGATGGCAACGGCAAGGCGCTGGCGCGCAGGGATCGGGTGGCGTCGGTTCACGGTTCGGTCTCCAGCATGGTTCGTTCGGTGTTGCAGGCGCGTCGGCGGCACACGTCGCACCGGCCGTCACGGGCGGAGCAAATCTAGTAGCGAATGAGAATGGTTGTCAATAACGTAAATAGTGATTTTGGTGCGCTGCCCTGCTGGATTGGGGACGGGAACCTCGACGAGGAAAGATCTCCGGTGTAGGTTCGGCCTGTGGCCGAACATGTCCGGGTAGGTTCGGCCTGTGGCCGAACATGTCCGGGCGCAGCCCGGACCTACGAGACCTGTCCGGGCGCAGCCCGGACCTACGGTTTGCCGAGCACGGCGCGTGTCGCGGTGCGGGTGAAATCGCTGGTGCCGAGTTCGGCGACCGAGCGCGCCTCGGCACCGAGCACGGTCGCGAGGTCCGCGTGCAGCGCGAGGTTCAGGTTGGCCTTGATGTGGGCGGCGGTCGGCGCGGGCAGCGCGAGCAGGCGCGCCAGCACACGTGCGCGGGTGGCGTCGAGTTCATCGCGCGGCACCAGCCAGTTGAGCAGTCCCAGCGACAGCGCGTGCTCGGCATCGACCGCCTCGCTCATCCAGTACAGCTCGCGTGCCTTCGCCGGCCCCACCAGTCGGGTCAGGAAATAGCTGCCGCCGAAATCGCCGGAGATGCCGATACGCGCGAAGGCGGTCAGGAAACGCGCGTTCGGGGTGCCGATGCGCAGGTCGCATGCGAGCGCGAGCGCCATGCCGGCGCCGGCGGCCACGCCGTCGAGCACCGCGAGCGTGGGCTTCGGCATCGTGTGCAGCGCACGCGAAGACTGCGCCCAGTGCTCGATGTGGCGCGCCAGCGCGTCGGTGCCGTCGGTTGCGCTGGCCGGGATGCCGCTGATGTCGCCACCGGCCGAGAAGGCGTGTCCGCCGGCGCCGCACAGCACCACCACACGCACCGACTCGTCGGCCGCCAGCCGTTCGAGCAGCGGCAACAGCGCATCGAGCATCGGCACGTCGAGCGCGTTGCGCGCCTGTGGCCGATCGAAGGTGATCGTGGCGACGCCGTCGACGACCGACAACGGCAAGGTGGCGGGAAGATCCATCGGTTTCACGACTCCTGTGAAGTGTGCTCGCTCGCGTGGCGCTGGCGCCATTCGTCGCGCACCTGGCGACGCAACAACTTGCCGGCCTCGGTGCGCGGCAAGACGTCCGCGAAGACATACTCGCGCGGCTGCTGATAGCCGGCAAGCCGTTCGCGCGCGAATCGGGCGAGCGTTTCCCGCAAGGCCTGCGGATCGGCCGCGGCGCCATCGCGCGGCACCACCAGCGCCAGCACGCGCTCGCCCCATTCGGGATCGGGCAGACCGATCACGCAACAATCGAGCACCTCCGGGTGCCCGAGCAGCACACCTTCGATCTGTGCCGGGTAGACATTGACGCCACCCGAGATGACCAGGTCCGCCCGCCGATCGCAGAGGAACAGGTAACCGTCGTCGTCCAGGTACCCGATATCGCCCAGCGTGGACAGTTCGCCGCAGTAGGCGGCGGCGGTCTTCTTGGAATCACCGCGGTACGCGAATCGCTGGTGCTCGTTGCGGAAGTACACGGTGCCCTCGACGCCGGTCGGGCACGGCGCGCCGGCGTCATCGAGGATGTGCAGCGAGCAGCCCGGCGTCGCGCGCCCCACCGAACCGGGATGCGCGAGCCAGTCGGAGGACGCGATCGCCGTCGATCCCATGCCCTCGCTGCCACCGTAGAACTCGTAGAGCACCGGGCCCAGCCACTCGATCATGCGCCGCTTGATCTCGGGCGCGACCGGAGCGGCGCCGTGGAACACCAAGCGCAGCGACGAGGTGTCGTAACGGTGGCGCACCGCCTCCGGCAGCTTCAGCAGGCGCACGAAGTGGGTGGGCACCAGGAAGGTGCTGTGCACGCGCAGTTCGTGCACCGCGCGCAGGAATTCCTCGGCATCCCAGCGCTCCATGATCGCCACCGGCGCACCGAGCAGCGCCGCGCCCTCGCAATAACTGAGCGGTGCCGCGTGGTACAGCGGGCCGGCGACCAGGTGGGTGTCGGGCGCCTCGCCGCGCAGGAAGAGTTGCAGCATCTCCATGCTGCGCCGGCTCGCGAGTCCGGGCGGATCGGTGATCGACACGTGCAGGGCCTCGCTGACGACACCCTTCGGCTGCCCGGTGGTGCCCGAGGTGTAGAGCATCAGGCCGCCGGCGCGAGGCTCGGGCAGCGGCGCGTCGCTGAACGCCGCCATCTCGTCCAGACGACGGAAGCCGTCGATGCCGTCCCCGGCCGCGAAACGCCGCGCCGGGTCGATCATCGCGGCCACGTGCTGTGCGGTGGCGGAGTAATCCGGGTGCGCGACCAGCGCGGTGGCGCCCGAATTCGCGATCACGTACGCGACGTCCTGCGCGGGCAGGTTGCGATTGACCGGCACCGCCGTGCGCCCCGACCACGTGATGCCGCGGTAACAGGCGAGGAATTCCGGGATGTTGGGCAGCAACAGCGCGACCGCGGCGTCACGACCCACGCCGGCGGCGTCGAGCAGGCGCGCGAAACGCTGCCCCTCGCACTGGATGAACTCGTTCGCGACGGTCTGCCGCATCGGTTCCTGCGCTCCCAATCCGCTTGTCGACGTCATTGTAGGCGGTCGGGAGCGCGCCTGGACTCGTGGCGTTGGCGCTCCGGTGCATGCCGGAAGCCACCCCTCGCCTCGGCACCGCCACGGAGCACCACGATGGACAACCGCGTCGCGAGCCGCGAGAAACAGCTGGCGTCGGCGAACAGCGAAAGCGCCAGCGGCGGCGGCGGCATGCAGACGATGTCGTGCTACGACGGCTGCTACCCCGCCTGGGGCAAGATCATCGCTGTGCGCGGGGTGGCAGCAGCCTCACGATCGCCAGCACGCTGAAGCTCGAGGGCACGGTCACCCGCATCGCCGACTTCTGCCAAGACCCGTAGGTTCGGCCTGTGGCCGAATTCGATGCCACGGCACATGTCCGGGCCCATGTCCGGGCACAGCCCGGACCTACATGCAGTCGGGGTGCGCCCAGGGCGGGATTTCTGGCGGCGGCAGTGTGCCGCGGCCGTCGAGGGTGCGCACCGTCAGCCCGTGGTGCAGCGGGAAGTGCAGGCTGTAGGTGATCTGGCCGGTGCGCTCGCTCGCCGGCAGGTGGCACAGCGCTAGCGCGGTTTCGGCCAGGTACTCGACCGGCTCGGTCGGGTAGTCCGCCGGAATGTAGGAGTCGGCGCCCGGCGTCGAGATCGCGGTGCTCGGCGCGACCAGGTTCACGGCGATGCCGTCGGCCTCGAGTTCGGCGGCAAGCCCCTGCGTGAAACGGTTCAGCGCGGCCTTGATCGACGCGTAGACGGTCGAACCGCCGAAGCGCGCGAAGTCGTCGAAGGGGCGCAGCGGGGCCATCGCGGTCACCGACCCCACGTTGACGATCCACCCCGCGCCGCGCGCGCGCAGATGCGGAATCGCCGCGCGGCTCAGCGCGAACGGGACGCGGAAATAGAGATTCACCATCTGCTCGAAGGCAGCCTCGGGCAGTTGCTCGACGCGCGCGAACTGTGCGAATCCGGCGTTGTTGACCAGGATGTCGATGCCGCCGGTGGCCTGCACGACGCGCTCGATCAGGCTGTCGCGATCCGCCGGGTCCTCGAGATCGCAACGCAGCGCGAGCGAGCGCCCGCCGGCGGCCTCGATCAGCGCCACCGTCTCGGCCAGCGTGCCGGGCGTCGGCGAGGACTCCACGCTGCGCGCGGTCACCACCACGAAGGCGCCTGCGCTGGCGAGGCGCTGCGCGATCGCACGTCCGATGCCGCGACTGGCACCGGTCACGACTGCGACGCGCCCTGCGAGCGAGGGAGGCGGGATGCTCATCGATGTTCTCCTCGTGCTGTTTGGCCGCCATTATGCCGCAGGATCGACGGCGATCGCGCGGGCGCGCCGGCGGTTATGCTGTGCCTCCCTGCAACGGCACCGGCTGGAGGATCGCGCATGGACCACCCGACGTTCTTCGACCAGGTACGCCGCATCACGCTGCGCGATCCGCTGGCCGAGTTGCTCGGCAGTTGCGAGGGTGGGCTGATCGACTACGGCTACGCCGACGCGGTGCGACTGGCGGGGCACTCCTGTCCCACCGTGGCCGGCGCGTACCTGGTCACGCTGCGCGCGCTCGCGCGCCTGTTCCCCGACGGGCCCGCCGAGCGCGGCGCGGTGCGCGTGCATTTGCGCGAACGCGTCGAGGACGGCGTGACCGGCGTGATCGCGAACGTGGTGGGCCTGCTGACCGGCGCGGCGGCCGAGGGTGGCTTCAAGGGGCTGGCGGGTCGCTTCGAGCGGCGCAACCTGCTGCGCTTCGGTGCCTCGATCCCGTCGGCGATCCGCTTCGAACGCCTCGACGACGGACGCGTGGTCGATGCCGACTACCACCCGGAGCTGGTTCCCGCGCAGGCGCGCACGCGCGAGCTGCTGTCACGGGTGCTCGCCGGCGGCGCGAGCGAGGCCGATCGGCGCGAATTCGGCCGGCTGTGGCAGGAGCGCGTGCGGCAGATCCTGATCGACGGCATCGACGACGAGGCGCTGGTGACGCTGACCGGCCCGCACTGAAACCGGCCGCACCGCCCCGAATGGGTCGCGATTTGCCGTTTCCGCTGGCAGATCATCGAGTTGTCTATTACTCTTCATGCCGATAACGAACTTTGCGGGGAGACGGCGGCATGGCGAGCAGCAACAGGAGATCTCTCGCACTGGTCGCGGGTCTGTTCTGTGCCCTGCTGGGCACCGCGAGCGCGCTGGCCCAGCCACGCGCCCCCGATCCGCACGGCCTGCACCTGCAGTCGGACAAGGCCGTGGTCTTCGATGCGCGCACCGGGCAGATCCTGTACGCGAAGAACGCCGAGCGCACCGCGCCGATCGCCTCGATCACCAAGCTGATGACCGCGATGGTGGTGCTCGACGCCAAGCTGCCGATGAACGAGATGCTGACGATCTCGAAGGACGACATCGACCGCCTCAAGGGCACCTACTCGCGGCTGCAGATCGGCACCCGGCAGTCGCGCGCGGAGATGCTGCGCCTGGCGCTGATGTCCTCCGAGAACCGCGCCGCCTCGGCGCTGGGGCGCCATTACCCGGGCGGTCGCGGAGCGTTCGTCGCGCAGATGAACCGCAAGGCGACGGCGCTGCGCATGCAGCACACGCGCTTCGCCGACACCACCGGACTGTCGAGCCAGAACGTGTCCTCGGCCGGCGACCTCGTCAAGATGACGCAGGCAGCCAGCCAGTACGCGCTGATCCGCGAGTACACCACCACCCCGGAGCGTACCGTGACCTTCCCGCAGCCGCGCTACTCGCTCGGCTTCGTGAACACCAATCGCCTGGTGCGCGCCGGATCGTGGGACATCGAGCTCAGCAAGACCGGCTTCACCAACGAGGCCGGCCGCTGCCTGGTCATGAAGGCACGCATCGAGAACCGCCCGCTGGTCATGATCCTGCTCGACGCGCAGGGCAAGCTGACGCCGGTCGGTGACGCCACCCGCATCCGCCAGTGGCTGGAGCGCAGCAACTACGCCGCCAGCGCGCGGCGCGCGACCACCTCGGTCTGAGCCACACGCCGCGGCGCGCTCAGATCGTGAGATCGGCGCGCGACTCCATGCGCTGCAGTTCCCACAGGCGCCGGTAGAGCCCGCCGCGCGCGATCAGCTGGGCGTGCGAACCACGCTCCTGGATGTGGCCGCGCGCCAGCACCAGGATCTCGTCGACCTCGCGCAGCGTCGACAGACGGTGAGCGATCACCACCATCGACACCTGCCCGCCGAGGGCGTGCAGCGCCTGCTGCAGGGCCTCCTCGGTGGCACTGTCGATGCTCGCGGTGGCCTCGTCGAGGATCAGCAGCGCCGGGTCGCGCAGCAGTGCGCGCGCCAGGATCACCTGCTGGCGCTGCCCGGCCGACAAGGCCGCGCCACGCTCGCCGACGGCGGTGTCCAACCCGTGTTCCAGTCCGTCCACGAAGTCACCCAGCCCGGCGCGACGCGCCACCTCCGCGATGCGTTGCGCGCTCGCGCCGAGCCCGAAGTCGATGTTCTCCGCGATGCTGCCGGCGAGCAGGAACGGGTCCTGCGGCACGTAGGCGACCAGGCGGCCGAAGGTCCGGTCGTCGATCGCCTCGAGCGGCACCCCGCCGAGCGTGATCGAACCGGCGAGCGGCCGATGGAAACGCAGCAGCAGCCCCGCGATGGTGCTCTTGCCGCTGCCGGTGGCGCCGACCAGCGCCAGCGAACGCCCGGGCGCCAGCTCGAAACCGATGTCGTGCAGCACCGGCGGCCCCTCGGGATACGCGAAGCCCACGCCGTCGGCGCACAGCCGCGTATCGCGCGGCAGCGGCCCGCCGCGGCGCGGCGCACAGACGTCGTCGCGGTCGACCAGCTCGAACACGCGCGCGGCCGAGACCATCGCGCTCTGGAACATGCTGAGCCGGTGCGCCACGTCGATGACCGGCTCCGCCAGGCGCGCGAGGTAGTTCACGAACACATAGATCACGCCGATCTCGAGCGCGCCCGCCAGCGCCTCGCTGCCGAACCACAGCACCAGCGCCGCCATGCAGACCATCAGCAGCACGTCGACCAGCGGGCGCAGCATCATCGCGTCCAGCCGCAACGAGGCCATGCGCGCGCGGTAATGCTCGCCGCACTGCGCCGCGAATCGTTCGTCGAAACGCCGCGCCTGGCGCGTGAGCTGGATCGCGCGCACCCCGCCGATCGACTCCGACAGCGTGCCGTTGATGGTGGCCAGCGCCTGGCGCACGCGGCGAAAGCGCGCACCGCTCAGGCGCTGGTAGGTCCACATCACGAGCAGCGCCGCCGGCAGGAACGCCAGGCACGGGATCGCCAGCCGCCAGTCGAGCACCAGCATCGCCGCCGCCATGCCGAGCACGCGCGCCCCGTTGGCCACCACCACCCCGAGCACGTTGACGTAGAAATCCTTCACGGCCTCGGTGTCGTTGGTGAGCCGCGACACCACCGCGCCCACCGGTGTGCGGTCGAACCACGCCACCGGAAGCCGCAGCGCGGTAGCGAACGCTTGCTCACGCAGACGCATCATGGCCTCGAGCGCGATCCGCGCCAGCTGCACGCCCTGCGCGTAACCGGCCACCGCGGCCACGCACTGCAGCAGCGCGTAGGCGCCGGCCAACAGCAGTACCGGCGCCAGGGGGTAATTCCCGGTCTGCACGTGGGTGTCGATGAACGCGCGGATCAGCAGCGGACCGCCCACCTCGGCGGCCGCGGCGAGCAGCACCAGCGCCAGGGCCAGCGCGAAGGCGCGCCGGTCGCGGGTGGCGAGCGCGAGCAGGCGCGGCAGCACGCGCGCGCGGCTCACGCGAGACCTCCCACGGCGGCGGCGAGCTGCTGGTAGCGCCAGGTCTGCGCGTACCAGCCGTCGGCGGCAAGCAGCGCGGCGTGCGTGCCGCGTTCCGCAACCCGTCCGTCGCGCAGCACCAGGATCTCGTCGGCCGCCTGCACCGCCGACAGCCGGTGGCTGACGATCACGCGGCCGAGATGCCGGGTGTGGCGCTCGAGCGCGCCGAGAATGAGGTGTTCGGTTTCGGCGTCCACCGCCGACAGCGCGTCGTCGAGCAGCAGGATGCGCGCCTCGCCGAGCAGCGCCCGCGCCAGGCACAGGCGCTGACGCTGTCCGCCGGAGAGCGTGATGCCGCGCTCGCCGACCTCGGTGGCCAGCCCCGCGGGCCACTGCGCGAGGTCGTTGCCCAGCGCGGCGAGTTCAAGCACCCGCGCGATATCGTCCTCGCCAGCCTCGGGGCGCGCGAGCAGCAGGTTCTCGCGCAGCGTCGCGGAGAACAGCACCGGCTCCTGCATGACCAGCGCCAGCGCCGCGCGCAGTGCATCGAGCCGGTAGTCGGCCAGCGGCCTGCCGCCGAGGCGAACGCTTACTTGCGGGGTTTCGTAGAAGCGCGCCAGCAGCGCCAGCAAGGTGGATTTGCCGCTGCCGGTGGGGCCGACCACGCCGAGCGTGCAGCCCGGTTCGAGCACGAAGGCGAGGTCCGCGAGCGCCGGCTGCACGCGGCCGGGGTAGGCGAACTCGCGCACCGCCACCTCCAGCCGCTGCCCCTCGACCGCCTCCAGCGTGCCGCCGTCCGGCACCGCCGACGGCGTGCGCAGGAACTCGTCGATGCGCGCCCACGCCGCGCTGCCGCGCTGCACCAGGTTCGCCATCCAGCCGAAGGCGAACATCGGCCACACCAGCTGCCCGAGGTAGAGCGTGAAGCTGGTCAGCTGGCCGATCGTCAGTTGCCCGCGCTCGATCATCCACGCCCCACCGCCGATGCTGATCAGGAACGAGGCGCCAACGGTCAGGTAGATGATCGGGTCGTAGCGCGCATCGATGCGCGACACCTCGAGGTTGGCCGTGGTGGCCGCGACCGAGGCGTCGGCGAGCAGCCGCTCGGCGTGCGCCTCGGCGCCAAGCCCGCGCAGCGCGCGCAGCCCCGCCACGCTCTCCTGCGTCACCGTGTTCAGGCGGCTGAACGCCGCCTGCGCGGCATCGAAGCGCGCCAGCAGCAGCACCCCGAGGCGCCACATCGCCCAGCTCATCAGCGGCCACGGCGCCAGCGCCATCGCGGTGAGCGTGCCGCTCAGCGCGAACACCATCACGCCGAGCACCAGCAGCCCGGTCACCAGCCCGTCGAACACCGACAGCACCGCCTCGCCGGCGCTCATCTCCACGGCCTGCACATCGTTGGTGGCGCGCGCCATCAGGTCACCGGCCGGGAAGGCCGCCAGCGCGGCCGGCGACAGCGTGGTCAGGTGCGCGTGGATGCGCTGGCGCAACTCGCGGCCCAGCGTGTACGAGGCGCTGAACAGGATCTGGCGCCACAGGAAGCGCAGCACGTAGACGCCGAGGGCGACCGCGACCAGCGCCGCCGCGTGCTGCCACACCCCGCGCGCATCCAGCGTGCCCGCGGCGATGCCGTCGACCACGCGGCCGAGGATCGCCGGCGGCAGCAGGTTGAGCAGCGCGACCCCGGCGAGCATCACGCCCGCGAGCACATAGCGACGCCAGTGCGCGCGGAAAAAGCCGCGCAGATGCCAGAAGATCCTCATCGGGGCACGATAACCGATCGTCGGGCAGCAGCGACAACGCCGGGGGCGACAACTAATACGGCCCGGCAACCACTCCCGCGTCCTTCAATTCGCCGAACGACCCGCCCAGCCCGATCTCGGCGAGGATCGCTTCGGTGTGCTCCCCGAGCAGCGGCGCCGGCGCCCCCGGCCGTGCCGGCGTACGCTCGAAGCGCACCGGATGCCGTGGCTGGCGGATGCGGCCGGCCGATGGGTGGACCGAATCCTCCAGCAATCCGACTGCCTGCACGTGCGGATCGTCGGCCAGCTTCGAGGACGAAAGAACCACACCACAGGGAACGCCGTTGGCCTCGAGGCGCGCGATCGCCTCGGCCGTCGTCAGCGTCCGCGCCACGTCCCAGCACCGCCCCGCAATCTGCCAGACCAGTTCCATGTGGCGGTGTCGCTGCGACTGGCTCGCCACACGCGGGTCGTCGTAACCCTCGACGCCGAAGGCCCGGCACATGCCGGCGAAGTTCGCATCGCTGACCGGGCACGCGACACCCCAGCCGTCGAGGAAACGCATCGGTGGCGTTCCGTCCGCGGTGCCACGCGGTTGCGACTGGTCGCCGTCGCGCAGTACCTCGTTGCCGGCCGCATCCGCCCACAGGAACGCCACCATCGTCTCCAGCATCGACAGCCGGATGTGCTGCCCCCCTTGACCACGTTCCCGCGCGAACAGGGCAGCGGTGATCGCCTGTGCCGCAGTGATCGACGTGACCTTGTCGGCCACGGCGTGGTTCGAGAAGCGCGGCATCTGCTGCTTCGGATCGCCTTCGATTGCAGCGACCCCCGCGTACGCCTGGATCACCGTGTCGTAGGCGGTCTTGTGCGCGTAGGGCCCCTCGTCGCCGAAGCCCGAAATCGATACGTAGACCAGATCGTCCCGGCGCAGGTCTTCGTACCCTACGCCCAGCTTGCCCGCCACACCGGGGCGCCAGTTCTGGATCACCACGTCGCTGCGCGCCGCGAGCCTGTGCACGATCTCGCGTCCCTGCGCGCGTGTCAGGTCGAGCGCGATCGATCGCTTGCCGCGGTTGAACATCTGGAACATGGCGCTGATGCCGGCGTCGGTATGGGTTCCGACCCAGCGGACCAGGTCACCGCCATCCGGACGTTCGACCTTGATCACGTCGGCGCCCTGGTCCGCGAGCAGCGCGGCAGCATAGGGTCCGGTGCCGGCAATCGAGAGGTCGAGTATGCGGATGCCGGCAAGGGGTCCTGACTGGCTCATGGGTCCTCCGTAGGCGCGTGTCGGATGCATCGGCCGGGGGGTCAATCGAGAACGATGGTGACCACCTTGGTCCGGGTGAACTCCCGGATCCCCTCGATGCCGCCCACACGGTTGTTGCCGCTGCGCTTCACGCCACCGAACGGCAGGCTGGGACACGGCGCGCTGCCCTGAAAGCCGTTGATGTTGACCATGCCCGCCTCGATGCGCTGGGCGAGCCGATGGGCACGGCGCAGATCGTTGGTCTGGATGTAGGCGCTGAGTCCGTACGGCGAGTCGTTGGCGATGCGGATCGCGTCTTCCTCGTCGTCGAAACGAATGATGCAGAGCACCGGCCCGAAGACTTCCTCCTGCGCGAGCAGGGTGGCGTTGTCCACGTCGGCGAACAGGGTGGGCGCCAGGAAACAGCCGTCGGCGAACTCCCCGCCCAGGCGCTCGCCACCGGCGACCAGCCTGCCCTGACGCTCGTGCACCGCGCGCGCGATCAGCCCCTGGATCCGTTGGCATTCCCTCTCGTTGACCAGCGGGCCCATCGTCGTGGATTCGAGCAGAGGATCACCGACCTCGACCCGCCCGATCACGGCCTGCGCCCGTTCCACGAACTCGTCGTAGATCGATGCCTGCACGAGCAGGCGGCTGCCGGCGGCGCAGGCCTGTCCACCGAGCGAGAAGCCGCCGATCACAGTGAACGCCACGGCCCGCTCGAGATCGGCATCGGCGAACACGAACGACGGGGATTTACCCCCCAGCTCGAGGGCCACCGGCTTCGGGCCGCTCTCGGCGGCGGCGACGAGAATCGATTTCGCGGTCGCGGTCGCGCCCTCGAAAAAGACCTTGTCCACATCCGGGTGGCGCACCAGCGCCTCGCCTGCGGCCGGTGCCGCGGCCAGCAGGTTGACGGTGCCCGGCGGGAAGCCGGCCTCGAGAAACAGTTGGCCGAGCCTGACCGCGACGAACGGTGTGCTGCGCGACAGCTTCATCACGACGGTGTTTCCGGCCGCGAGCACCGGCGCCATCATCATGCACGGCGCGAAGACCGGGGAGTTGAACGGCGTGATCGCCGCCACGACGCCGTAGGGTTCCTCGAGCGTGTAGGCGTGCGCGTTGAGCGGCCAGGTCGGTCGCAGTTCGCCGCCGATGCGATCGATGCATCCGGCGTGGTACTCGAACCATTCGGCCGCGTCGAGCGTCGCGAGGTTCGCCGCCGCGACCGGAACCCCGGCGTCGATCGTGGTCAGGACGTTCAGGAGTTGCGCGTCCCGGCGCAGGAGTTCCGCGAACCGCAGGAACAGGCGTCGCCGATGGTCGCGACGCATCGAACTCCAGACCGGGAACGCGGCACGCGCGGCACGCACGGCCATCTCCACTTCGCGCACGCCGGCCAATGCGACGGTACGGGTCGGGCGGCCGGTGGCGGCGTAGATGTGCCGGTATTCACCGCCCGAGGCGTCGGTAACGACGCGGTCGCCGATCACCGAACCCGGTGTGGGCAACAGATCCAGAGGTGCTTCGGTCATTGCCATGGTTCGTGTCCCGGCGGTGGCTACGATGCGCATCATAGGCGCCCGGCGACCGTGGCTGCCCGGCGCCGCGTTGTTCTTTACCGACCTCGATGTCGCGCAACGGCCATGACGGATGACCGTGCGGGGCTCCTGCACTACAGTGCGCGGGTTCGCACACGCCGTACGGTGGCGTGACCGTTGCGGGGGTTCACGCGATGACTTCCACCAGCCTGGAGTTCACCATCGATGCACGACTCTCGGTTCCCGGGGTCGAGGTCGAGGTGCAGACCTACCGGCAACCCGATCCGTTCGAGGGTTGCTTCGACATCGGCGCGCATACGCTGAGCATGTCACTGACGCCCCGCCCCGGGTATTCGCGCTGCTGTTATCTGGAAGCGGACGGGCGGCCAGGCGCCTGGGTGGAGGCCGGCGACATCATTTTCACGCCGCGCGGCCTGCGTCTGATGGTGCTCGGGCGGGGCGGTCCGGAGCCGTACCGCCGGCTGCGCTGCACCTTCGCCACACCGGCCTTCGAGCAGGTGACCGGCTTCGCTGGCGAGTGGTCCGCAAGACAGCTGCTCGCCGGCCTGGGTATCGACGCCCCGGCGATCAAGCGCGACCTGTTTCGCGTCGTGCGGGAGGTTTCCGAGTCGGCACCCGGCCGGGAACGGGTGATCGAGGCGACCGCGCAGATCGTGCTGGTCGACCTGGCGCGCTACCTGCGACACTCGCCGTTGCCGGCGCCGACGCCTGCGCAGGGCAGCACGCTGGCGGCGTGGCAACTGCGCCGCATCATGAACTATGTCGAAGGCATGATCGATCACTGTCCCAGCGTGGCGCAGCTCGCGCGCCTGTGCGAGATCGGTCCGCGCCATCTGGCGCGCGCGTTCAAGGCATCGACCGGCCGGACGGTCGGGGAATACGTGCGCGAGATCCGTATCATGAAGGCAAAAAGCCTGCTCGCGGATACCACGCTGTCGCAGAAGGAAATCGCCGCGCGCCTGGGCTTTTCGGGTCCGAGCAGCTTCTGCGCGGTGTTCGGCAAGGCCGTTGGAGCAACGCCGAAGCAGTATCGCGACCGGCACCGGTAGCGGGCCGTCGTTCGGGGCGCGACCGGTAGGGACCCGGTTTCGGTGCGATTATCGGTGCGCGGATATGACAGGGTTGTGAAGGAAACGGAGCTCGGCATGCGCAATTCCCTGCAGGACCAGTTGCTGAAGGCCGGACTGGTCGACGCGAAGAAGCTGAAGGACAGCAACCGGGCGAAAGACAAGCAGAAGAAGCAGGCCGGCAAGAATGCCGCCGAGCTCGACGCGCAGAAACGCCTCGCGGAACAGGCGCTGCGCGACAAGGCCGAGGCCGATCGCGCGCTCGCCCAACAGCAGAACGCGGAACTGCGCCAGCGCGAGATCGCCGCCCAGATCGCGCAACTGGTGCGGCACTACCGCCAGCCGCGCGAGGGCGGCGACATTGCCTACAACTTCGCCGACCGCGGCGTCATCAAGAAGCTTTACGTGAACGCCCGCCTGCGCGACCAGCTGATCCGCGGCCAGCTCGTGATCGTGCGCTCGGGCAACGGCCACGAGCTGGTACCGGTGGCCGCCGCGCAGCGCATCCGCGACCGCGATGCCGGGGTAATCGTGGTGTGGAACACGCCCGCCGCCGACCTGCCGGCCGAGGACGATCCGTACAAGGACTTCCCGATCCCCGACGACCTGATGTGGTGAGCGCCAGGCGCCCCTGCTGACACGGACCGGGATCGCGCTCATGCGCGGAATGCCGCTGTGCGGGTCGTACTCGTGCTCGACGCTGCTGAACAGGCCCGTGTTGGCGCCGGCCTCGCGCAGCTGCCGCGAGTTGTTGCGCCCGGTGGTGTTCATCACGGCGTGCATACGGCGGCTGATCAGGCGGAACGGGTACCCCGGCAACACCTCGTGCTCCATCGGCTCGGCCGCGACCGCATGCAGCTCGGCGACCATCGCGCCGTCGCCGACCTGCAGCCGGGCCTCGTGTCCCGCCTCGGCGGGCATCACCGTGATCTCCTCGTCATCGAACACGCGTCCCCCGGGGCGCTCCTTCACGCGCGCGAACGGCACGCGGCCCTCGGCGCACAGCTCCTCGAACAGCTCGTCCGTCGTGGGCTTGCGCGTCGGTCGAAGCGGTAGCGCGCCGGTTCGCCGCTGGTCGTGGTCCAGGAATACGCGACCGCCATGTCCAGTTCGAGCCTCATGCGCCGCGCCACCTCGTAGAAGAACTCCCACTCCTCGATCACGTCGGCACCGGGCGGCGGCGCCGTGGCGGCCGGCGCGTACTGCGCGTAGGGCACCGAGTAGCCGAAGCCGGTGCCGAAATAGCTCAGCATCTCGTTGGGCAGCGTGATCGCGGGGCTCTCGAGGCTGTGCTTGCAGGCGATGTTGTAGTGCGCCAGGTGGCAGCTGTTGTACGCCGTCTGGATGTCGAGGCAGACGAAGAGGTCGAGCGCCTTCAGCGCCGCCAGCGTCTTCTTCTGGTCGGGCCAGGCCATCAGCGGGTTGCCGCCGATCGAGATCAGCGCCTTCACCTGCCCGTCGCCCGGCAACAGGATCTCGTCGGGTAGCGCCGAGGTCGGCAGGCCGCAGGCGGCATCGCTGAAGTCGCGCACGCGCAGTTTCTCGCCGTAGCCCCAGGCCTGCCACGGCGGGTTGGCCTGCGCGCGGGGCGCGAAGCGCGGCCCCAGCACCCCGGCGTTCGGCACGCGCTCGCCCGCCTTCAGCCAGCGGCCGCACAGGCTCATCAGGCAGAGCAGCAGGTACTCGGTCAGGTTGCCGCGCGGTGCCATGTTCGAGCCGGTGCCGGCGGTCGCGCCGCCGCGCCTGGCGCTGGCGAAGGTGCGCGCCGCCAGCACCAGGTCGGCGGCCGGCACGTCGGCGCGCCGCTCGACGTAGTGCGGCGTGAACGGCGCGACCGCGGCCGCCAGCGCGTCGATCCCGGCAACGTGCGCGCGCACGAACTCCGCATCGAAAAGCGACTCCCCGAGGATCACACGGATCATCCCGGCCAGCACCGCCGGATCCTCGCCGGGGCGGGCCTGCAGGTGCACGAAGGCGCGCTCGGCGCACTCGGTGCGGCGCGGGTTGAGCACGATCGGCTTCATGTCGCGCTCGACCGCCTCCTTCAGCCGCTTCGCGGGATTCTGGTTCGGCACGCCGCCTGAATGCGCCACGATCGGGTTCACCCCCACGAGCAGCCAGGTGTCGGCGTCGTCGATAGCCGATGGAGGTTTCGCCATGCGCCGCACCACGACAATGACGGTTCGCCTCAGCGGAGCCCTCAGCGAATTCGTTGCCGGCAATCGTCCGGATCGCCGAATCTGCACTCGCCGATCTGGAGTCGATAGGAACCCGGTACGCCGAACAGGGCGTGCCCGAGGTGGGCGAGCGCTTGCTAGGCAAGATCATCGCGAGCATCGAGACCCTTGCCGATCAACCCGAGATGGGGCGCATCGTGCTCGAGTTCGACCAGCCTCTTCTGCGCGAGCTGATCCGCTCACCGCTTCGCATCGTCTACCGGCGTGCCCCGAGGCACGTGTGTGTCATCCGCGTCTGGCGCAGCGAGCGTCGGCTCGAGGTGCCGGACGACGACTCGCCCTGACCTGCGCGCACCCGAACGGGCCCGGTGGGTGCGATGTAATCGGGAGGCGAGGCCGTCGTGGCCACGAGGCGCCGCAGGCCGCATCGAACTCGGCTTCGGGGCGGTCGTCGGGGTTGCCACCGCGTGTCAGCAGACGCAGCCCGGCGGCCTGTGCGGTGGCGATGCCGCAGGCGTGCGTGCATTCGCCGCCGGCGAACGTGCCGAGCAGCGCCTGCGCACGCCCGAGGTCGGGCACGCAGAAGTGCGGGTGATCGATCGCTTCGACCTTCACTGGAAGTTCAGCCTCAGGCCGGGACGCGGCCAGTCCATGGCGACCAGCCGGCCGTCGGGCGCCACCCGCGCCAGTGTGCCGGCCCTCACCTCGACGACCAGCACGCTGCCGTCCGGGACGACCGACGCGAGGACCGGCGCCCGGCGTCATGTCGCGTGTTCTGCCCACGAAGCGCCCGAATCCGCGGCCTCTCCGCAGGCAAACGCCGGCGATCACCCTGACCGCCGCACCACAGCGCATGCAGTTCGCCGCGTCGATGACGAACACACGCTTCAGCCGTTGCGCCCAGGTCTGCGTCGTCCCGTCCCGGTACGGTGCTTCAGCCGGTACACCACCTTCCCTTGCACGCTCACGCGTGCTGGTGAGGCAACACGTAGGCCTCGCGATAGGCCGCGAACTCGCGGCGGATCGCCTCCGCATCGAGACCGAACTGCGCGAGCGTGTAGCAATGCGCGGGGCGCTTGTCGCGGCCGTGCGCCGCCACGTAGCACTCCATTGCGTCGCGCACGCCGACCGGCAGATCGAGTCCGGTCTGCGCGTAGATGCGCTCGACGACTGCCAGCACGCCGGTCACGATGTCTCCGAACCAGACATCGACGAAGCGCTGCCCGCCAGTCGTCCGCCGTACGCTCTCGGTCCGCTCGAGGCGGCAGCGCGCGGTCGTGAGCGCGTAGTCGGCGCACTCGCTGGGATGCACCGTGTCGCTCGTGAGCCGGCGCAACTCGTAAGCCATGCTCGCGAGCGACGGCAGCGTGTCGAGCGGATCACGGTGGGTCTGGACGATGGTCGCGCCTGGATAGCGCGCGAGCAACTCGTCGAGATGCACCATATGGTGTGGTGCCTTGAGCACGAACGGGCCCGTGGGCTTGCCGCGCATGCGCTTCTGCCACTGCAGGAAGCGAAGGAAACGCGCGTGATCGTCATAGGCGGCGGCGCCGTCCTGCGCGAGATGCCAGCGCAGGTAGCCCGGGACATTCATCAAGCCCGCAGGCGGGGAGGACTGGAACGCGTGTTCGAGCAACATCACGTCCTCATCGGGGGCGCGCGCGTCGAGCGGATGGGCCGCGGCCAGCGCCGGATTCCCGGCGATCATCGCCGCAACCTCCGCTTCCGCGAGGGCAATGCGCGGGTCGGGCAGGCGCCGGGCCTGCTCCACCTGCCAGCCCGGCAGCGGCGCGGGATGCCGGCACTCCCACCAGGCGAGCCATGCGACGCGCGGATCCTGACAGAGGATGCGGTGGAGCAGCGTCGTTCCGGTCCGCGGGAAACCCACGACCACGATGCCCACGTCGACCTTCTCGTCATCGATCTCGGGATGACGGGCGAACCAGGACTGCATCTGCAGCCGTGCCGAGAGCAGCCCGATGAGGCGTTTGCGCTGGCTCGCACGCCCGACCACAGTGAGGCGCGCCTCGCGCTTCATGGCTTCGAGGAGCCGCGCGAGCGGCTCACGGAACGACAGGTCGCCGAAGTCCGCGAGACCCGTACGCGCACGCGCCTCTTCGAACAGCGAGGCCTCGTCGAGCCGCAGGTCGAGAGCCGTCATGGCAACCTGCCCGCCACCAGGTCTTCGAAGCGCACGACCCGACACCGCGGCTGCGGCGGATCGATGGCCTGGTTCCAGCGCAGCCCCATCGTGCCGTGGGTGTGGCCCGCAGTATCCATCCAGTTGCCGCACCCGGGGTCACGCGCTGATACGATGATGCGAAACGAGCCATCGGGTTCGAGCCGGACACTGTGCTTGTTGACCGTGATCGGGTGATAGCGGTAGTCGAGGGATTCGAGCCAGTAGTTGTTGAGCTGGAAGTTCCAGTAGCGGCACACCGGCGGCGTCGCCGTGATGAGCAGCGCCTCGTCCGGCGCGAGTCTCCAGTAGCCGTGGTAGAAGATCTGGTTCGCGGCCTTGTGCGCAGGCGCCCGCACCGAGTCCGGCGGTGCGTGCAATTCGTTCGGACGTTTTGCGAAACCTTCGGCCCAGCCGGTGAAGAGATCGGCGGAACCCCTCACGAAGGCAGCAGTCGTGGCGAGCGCTCGATCGAGGGCCGCGGGATCAAGAGGCGCAGGCGGCCCTGCAACCCCGAGGCACTCGATTTCGAACTGCGCCGGGATCTCGCTCGCGCGATCGAGGAAGAACTCGCGCACGATCAGGCTCGAGGTCTGCGGCTCCATGCGGATCCAGTTGCCGGGATGGGCCTTCGCGGAGAGCACGATCTCGAAGCGGCCATCGGCGTCGAGCACAAGGTCGGCCGAATCCATGTAGCCGCTGCAGCCCGAGGGCCCGGCCTCCCCGTAGTGACCGAAGTACGCGCCAATGCCGAGGTAGGTCGACGTTCCACGCTGGCCGCGGATGCGATATTCACGGCCGCCGTCGAGCGCGCAGTTGCGGTAGTTGCAGTCCGGGTTGTCCGCACCAAGCTTCGCGTCGGCGCGCGCCATCTGGTAGAAGCGGGGGTGCGCGGGATCGGCGTGCTCGACGAAGCGCTCGAGTGCCACGCGCAGGAGACGCGTCAGATAGCGATAGCCCTCGGCCCGGTCGAAGGCATCGGCGGGTGAATGCTCGCGAAAAAGCGCCGCCCGCGCGCCCTTCAGACTCTCGCAGAAGTCGTCCCAGGCCCGCCCGTCCACGATCCGCTCGAGTGAGTCCCGTTCATTCATGGCAGGAATTCTCCCCCGTTCGCATCGAGCATCGCTCCGGTGACCGCGCTGGCGTAATCCGAGATCAGCAGCATGGCCGCCCTGGCGACTTCATCGCTACCGACGATCCGGCGCAGTGCGATGCTTGCGACGATCTGGTCGGTGGCTTCACGCTCCGACACGCCCTTTTCGACCGCCATCCGGCCGATATGGGCCTCGACGGACTCGCTCCACATGATGCCCGGCAACAGCGTGTTGACCCGGATGCCGAACGGACCCAGGTCCCGTGCGAGATAGGCGGCCAGGACCTTGAGCGCCCCCTTCGAGGCGGCGTAGGCCCCCGCGTGCGAAGGCCGCCGGATCGCCTGCGAGTTGATGAAGAGGATGGCGCCGCACCCCTGCCGCTTCATCTGCGGGATCACCTGCTGCGTGAGGGCCATGCTGCCGAAGACGTTCGTCTCGAAGACATCCCGCCAGCCCTCCGGGTTGCCCGTCGCCACGGACTCCATGGGGCCATAGCAGAAAGCGCTGTTGACCAGCGCATCGATGCGCGCGAAGCGATCGATCGTCGCGCTGGCCAGCCGCGCGCATTGCGCAGGATCGGTGATGTCGGTCGGCACCTGCAGGACCGCGCAGTCCGGCCGCACGGCGCGCACCCGGCTCTCGGCATCCTGCAGCTTCGCAGCAGTGCGCGCCGCCACGACCACGGCGCCAGCCCCGGCGCGAGCCGCCTCGACCGCGAGATTCACGCCCAGCCCCGGCCCGATGCCGGATACGACGACGACTTTGCCTGCCAACAGCATGACGGCGGCCTCCTGGAACGGATCATGGCAAACAGGATTGCAGTCGCGCAGTATATACGGTCAGGTATCTTGACCGCGTGCCGACGCACAATCACAACAAGGGAAATCCACCGTGCCTTCGACAAAGGACAGGCAGAACAAAGCCCCTGCCCGTCGGCGTCACCTGCACACGCCAGCGGTGATTCAGTGCGAGCACACCGTGGTAACGGGTCAAGTCCACCCTCGAACGTGGCCGGGGCGCGGCCGGTCCATCGCAACTAGCTGGCCGTGGGAGCGTAATACCCGGCACCGGCGAGATCCCACCCGCTCGCGAGGTCCACGCGCTGGATGCTGCCGCTGGTGTAACCGGGCGCCACGCCGTGCGGGACACCCCGCCGTCGGGGTCCATGTCCGCGCCGCGAAGGAATCTCCCGCCCTCGCTCGTCTGACTGCCACAGGCCGTTGCGCAGCGCGGGCGGCGATGGCGGCGCCAGGGGGACATTTGCGAACATGAGCGCGATCCCGCCCTTGCGGCGAGCGCCGGTCGTGCCGGCGCAGGAACCACCGGGGAGCATCGTGAGCGGCAGCGCCGAGACGACGGACGAGGCACTGGTCGGCGCGCTGGCGCGCCGCGACGCGCGCGCGCTCGCCGAGCTGGTGCGCCGCCACGGGGGCTGGGCGGCGCGTTTCGCGACCCGCCTGACCGGTAGCCACGAGACCGCCGAGGAAGTGGTGCAGAACGCGTTCCTGCGGGTATGGAACGGCGCGGCGCAGTGGCAGGGCCGCGCGCGCTTCACGACCTGGTTCTACCGCGTGGTGCACAACCTCGCGATCGACGAGTTGCGCCGGCGCCGCCGCGCGCACGAGGAACTCGACGAGGCGCTGGAGGACCCCGGACCCACGCCGGCGGAGCAGCTCGAGCACGAGCAGCGCGGCGCACGCGTGCGGGCGGCGCTCGACGCGCTGCCGGAACGCCAGCGCGTGGCGCTGGTGCTGAGCCACTACGAAAGCCTGCCGCAGGTTGAGGCAGCGGCGATCATGGGCATCAGCGAGGGAGCGCTGGAGTCGCTGCTCTCGCGCGGGCGGGCGGCGCTGCGCGAACGGTTGCGCGGCGAGCTGCACTAGGAGGACGCATGGGCATCGGGCGTTTCACCGAACTCGCACAGGCCTGGGGTGCCGATCGGGCGCGCTGGCCGGACCACGAACGCGCGCTGTACGACCGCTTCGCGAGCAGCGAGCAGGGCATGGCGATCCTGGCCGACGCCGAGCGGGTGGACCACTTCCTCGCGGCGTGGCAACCGCCGCTCGACGACGACGAGGCGCGCGTGGCGCGCATCGTGGCCGCCGCCGGCCGGGATGCGTCCTTGCCGGCCACACGCGGCCTGCGCGTGCCGCCGGCGCCGCGGCACCGCTACGGGGCCTGGCTGTCGGGGGGCTTCGCGGCGTCGGCGCTGCTCGGCTTCGTGCTCGGGTTCACGCAGGCCGATACGGTGCAGGAGGATCCCGCCTACGCCGAGTTGCTGCTCGGCAACACCAGTGCGATGGAGGAATTCCAGTGAGCACGATCCAGAAACTCGCGCGCCCGGGCGTGCTCGGCGCGCTGCTCGCGGTGTCGGTGGCGGGCAACCTGTTCCTCGGCGGCGTGCTGGCCGGGCGCGTGGGCGCGCGGGCGATGCAGCCGCCGCCGTTCGAACGCGAGGTCGATGCACGCCTGGGGTTCATTCCCGAGGCGCGGCGCATGGAACTGCGCCGGCACCTGCTGCCCCCGCTGGCCGAGATGCGCCGGCATCATCGCGAGATGCACGCGCTCAGGAAGGCACTGGCCGAGGAGCTTGCGCGCGAACCGCCACGGCGCACGCAGGTGGAGCGCCAGCTCGCCACGCTGCGCGAGCGCAACGCCGCGCTGCAGCAGCGGCTGCACCGACGCTTCGTCGACACGGTGCTCGCACTGCCGGCAGCGGAGCGGCGCGCGATGATGGATGCCCTGCTGCAGCCGCCGCGCGGAGGCGGCGGACCGCGGCACTTCGAGGGCCGCATCCAGCGCTCCGGGACGCCGGACGCCGATGCGCCGGATGCTTCGGTGCCGGCCACACCGCCGGCGCCACCGCCGCCGGTTCCGGATGCCGGTTGAGACGCGCGCGACGCTGGCGGCTACCTGACGGGCGCTATACTCCGCGGCGTTCTCCGCCTCACGGTCAGGCCCCATGGCGGCTACGCCCGCGCCTCGTTCGCACATCACGGTCGCGCCGGAGCTGGTGCGCGCCCACCTCGTGGCCGCCGAGGCGGCCGGCATCGACACGGCCACGCTCGCCGTGCGCGCCGGCTGCCCGGGACTGTATGCGCCCGCGGCCACGGCGGTGCCTATCGACGTGTTCGCGCGCCTGATCCGCCTGACCTGGGACACGCTGGGCTGCGAGGCCGCCGGCTTCACGGCGCGGCCGCTGGCACCGGGGCTGTTCGCCATGATGTGCCACGCGACGATCACCTGCCCGAACCTGCGCCGCGCGCTGCTGCGCGGTGCGCGCTTCTACGCGCTGGTGCAGGAGGATTTCGCGATCGACCTGCGCGAACGCGGCGACGAGGCCGAGCTCCGGTTCGCGCACCGCAATACGCGTGGCCTCGACGATCGCGCGTTCATCGAATCGCTGATGGTGATCTGGCTGCGCTGGGCGAGCTGGCTGATCGCGCGCGAGGTGCTGCCCGAGCGCATCCTGTTCGCCTTCGAGCCGGCGAACTATCGCGACGAGTACCAGCGCATGTTTCCCTGCGACCACTACTTCTCGGCCGCGCGCAACTGCGTGGTCTTTCCGGCACGCTACCTCGAGCATCCGCTGACGCGCAGCCCGGCCGAGCTCGCGGAGTTCCTGCACGGCGCGCCCGAGTCGCTGATGCGCCGCTACATCGACACGCCCTCGCTGGCGGCCACCGTGCGCCGCCTGATGCGCCGGCGCGACGACGTGGTCGGGCTGGGGCTGGAGGAAGCCGCGACGCTGCTCGGCATCAGCGCGCCTACGCTGCGCCGGCGCCTGCGCGAGGAAGGCAACGGTTTCCAGGAGATCAAGGATTCGGTGCGCAAGGAGAGTGCGATCCGGCAGCTGCTGGAAACCACGCGCAGCGCGAACGAGATCGCCGCCTCGATCGGCTTCTCCGAGCCCAGCGCCTTCCACCGCGCGTTCAGGAAGTGGACCGGCACGACGCCGGGGGCGTATCGTGAGGCCGCGAACCGCCCGTAGCACACGCGCTCCGTGCTCCGGAACCCAGGGGAGGATCCTGCCGATGAAACGCCACCTCGTCATCGTCCTGGCCACCGCCGCCGCGCTCGGCGCCGGCGGCCCCGCATCCGGCGCCGACTGGCGCGAACGCCTGGAGGGCGTGACCGGAACGGCGCTGAAGCCCGCCGCCGGCAGCAGCACGGCCGGGCTGAGCACCCGCGAGATGGACGGCGGGCTGCGCGAGGCGCTCGGCGTGGGCGCCGAGCGCGCGATCCGCGGCCTCGGGCGCAAGGGCGGTTACCTCGACGACCCCAGCGTGCGCATTGCGTTGCCGGGCAAGCTGAAGAAACTCGAGAGCACGCTGCGCAAGCTCGGCAAGGGCGATGCCGTGGACGAGTTCACCACCACCGTGAACCGCGCCGCCGAGCAGGCGGTGCTCGCCGCGGCCCCGATCGTGGGCGACGCGGTGCGCGAGATGTCGATCGCCGACGCGCGGCACATCCTGACCGGCCCCGACGACGCCGCGACCGCCTACTTCCGCGACCACACCAGCGAGGAACTCACCACCGCGATGCTGCCGATCGTGCGCAAGGCGACCGCCAACGCCGGCGTCACGCGCTCCTACAAGCGCATGCTCGACAAGGCCGGCGCGCTCGGCGAGGCGCTCGGCGGGAACGTCGACCTCGACGAGTACGTGACCGACAAGACGCTGGACGGGCTGTTCCTGAAGCTCGCCGACGAGGAGCGCAACATCCGCCGCAACCCCGCGGCACGCAGCACCGAGCTGCTGAAGAAAGTCTTCCGCTGATCCGTTCCGGTCCACGACCGCAGCCGTTGCAGCCTGCGCTATCGTTTTGGTCAACCCGGGTGACCGTTTTGATCATTGCCGCGCACGCGGCCGCTCTCCACGATCACCGGCACCGCACGATGCGCTGGAGAGGCATGGCATGACCAACGAAGCGTTCATCTACGACGCGATCCGCACGCCGCGCGGGCGCGGCAAGGCGAGCGGCGCGCTGCACGAGGTCAAACCGATCACGCTGGTCGCGAACCTGCTCCGCGAACTCGCGCGCCGCAACCGCATCACCGACACCAGCCAGGTCGACGACATCGTGCTCGGCTGCGTGGCGGCGGTGGGTGACCAGGGCGCCGACATCGCGAAGATCGCCTCGCTCGCGGCCGGCTGGGACGAGGACGTGGCGGGCGTGACGCTGAACCGCTTCTGCGCTTCCGGCGCCGAGGCGGTCAACCTCGCGGCGATGAAGATCCGCTCGGGCTGGGAACAGCTGGTGGTGGCGGGCGGCGTGGAGTCGATGTCGCGCGTGCCGATGGGCTCCGACGGCGGCGCGATGGGCGTCGACCCGGAAACCAGCCTCGACACGCATTTCATGCCGCAGGGAATAGGCGCCGACCTGATCGCCACCCTCGACGGATTCAGCCGCAACGACGTGGATGCGTTCGCGGTCGAATCGCACCGGCGCGCCGCCGCCGCGTGGGCGCGCGGGGCGTTCGCGAAGTCGATCGTGCCGGTGCGCGACCGCAACGGCCTGCTGATCCTCGAGCGCGACGAGACGGTGCGCCCCGACAGCTCGCTCGCCTCGCTGGCGAAGCTGCCGCCCTCGTTCCAGTTCATGGGCGAGATGGGTTTCGACGGCGTGCCGCGCGCGAAGTACCCGCACGTGGAGCGCATCGAGCACGTGCACACGGCCGGCAATTCCTCCGGAATCGTCGACGGCGCGGCGCTGGTGCTGGTCGGCTCGCGCGCGGCGGGCGAGCGGCTCGGCTTGCGTGCGCGCGGGCGCGTGGTCGCCTCGGCCGTGGTCGGTACCGATCCCACGATCATGCTGGTCGGCCCCGCGCCGGCGACCCGCAAGGCGCTGGCGGTCGCGGGGCTCGAGATCGGGGACATCGACCTGTTCGAAGTCAACGAGGCTTTCGCGTCGGTGGTGCTGCATTTCCAGCGCGAGACCGGCGTGTCCTTCGATCGCATCAACGTCAACGGCGGCGCGATCGCGATGGGCCACCCGCTGGGCGCCACCGGCGCGATGCTGATCGGCACGGTGCTCGACGAGCTCGAGGTGCGCGGCGGACGCTACGGCGTCGTCACCGCCTGCGTGGGCGGCGGCATGGGCATCGCCACCGTCGTCGAACGTCTGTGATCACCGCGTCCGCAGCCTGGGGAACGCTCGCATGAACAGCATCCGCTACGAAAAGGACGACGCGAACATCGTCCACCTGGTCTTCGACAACCCGAACGAATCGGCGAACCTGATGAACGCGGAGTTCCGCGCCTCGTTCGCCGGGGCGATCACGGCACTGCGCGCCGAGACGGCGCTCGCCGGGGTGATCCTGCGCTCGGCGAAGTCGAGCTTCTTCGCCGGCGCCGACCTGAAGGAAATGATCAACGCCCGCGAGTCCGGCGCCGAGGCGATGTGGGCGGTGGCGCACGCGCTGAAGGAGCAGCTGCGCGCGCTCGAGACGCTCGGCAAGCCGGTGGTGGCCGCGATCAACGGCGCGGCGCTCGGCGGCGGCTGGGAGCTGTGCCTGTGCGCACACCACCGCATCGCGCTCGACGATCCGAAGATCGCGCTGGGACTGCCCGAGGTCACGCTGGGCCTGCTGCCCGGCGGCGGCGGCATCGTGCGCATGGTGCGCCTGCTCGGCATCGAGGCGGCGTTGCCGTACCTGCTCGAAGGCAAGCAGTTCAACCCCGCGCAAGGGCTGCGGGCCGGGCTGATCCACGAACTCGCGGCCACGCCGGAAGAGATGCTCGCGCAGGCGCGCGCGTGGATCCTGGCGCATCCGGACGCGCAGCAACCCTACGACCGCAAGGACTACCGCATCCCGGGGGGCACACCGGCCAGCCCGGCGCTGGCGCCGAAACTGATGATCGCGCCGGCGATGCTGCGCGAGACGACCAGGGGCGTGATGCCGGCGCCGGAAGCGATCCTCGGCGTCGCCGTCGAGAGCACGCAGGTCGACATCGACTCGGCGATGCGCATCGAGACGCGCTGGTTCGTGTGGCTCGCGCAGGGCACCGTCGCGCGCAACATGATCAACACCTTCTGGTTCCAGCTGAACGAGATCAAGTCCGGCGCGGGCCGGCCGCGCGAGGTGGAGCGCGCGCGCTTCGCGCGGGTGGGAATCCTCGGCGCCGGCATGATGGGCGCGGCGATCGCGCACGCCTGCGCGGTGCGCGGCATCGAGGTGGTGCTGAAGGACGTCGACCTCGAGGGCGCCGGGAAGGGCAAGGCGTATTCGGCGAAACTGCTCGGCAAGCAGCTCGCCAAGGGCAAGCTCACGCAGCAGGCGCACGACGCCACGCTGGCGCGCATCCGCACCACGGCCGACGCGGCCGATCTGGCCGGCTGCGAGCTGGTGATCGAGGCGGTGTTCGAGGACCGCGAGCTCAAGGCGCGCGTGACGCGCGAGGCCGAGGCCGCGCTGCCCGACACCGCGATCTTCGCGTCGAACACCTCGACGCTGCCGATCACCGGCCTGGCGGAGGCCAGCGCGCGGCCGCAGAACTTCATCGGGCTGCATTTCTTCTCGCCGGCAGACCGCATGCCGCTGGTCGAGATCATCTGCGGGCGCGCGACCAGTGCCGCCACGCTCGCGCGCTCGTACGACTTCGTGCAGCAGATCGGCAAGACGCCGGTGATCGTCAACGACGCGCGCGGCTTCTTCACCTCGCGCGTGTTCGGCACCTACTGCCAGGAAGGCATCGCGATGCTGACCGAGGGCGTGGCGCCGGCGGCGATCGAGAACGGCGCACTGCTCGCGGGATTCCCGGTCGGACCGCTGGCGGTATCCGACGAGGTGAGCCTCACGCTGATGTCGAAGATCCGCCACCAGACGATCGCTGACCTGCGCGCCGAGGGCCGTGCGTACCAGCCGCATCGCGCCGAGAGCGTGATCGACTGGATGCTCGAGCAGCAGCGCGCCGGCAAGGCCGCCGGTCGCGGTTTCTACGAGTATCCCGAGGGCGGGCGCAAGTTCCTGTGGCCCGGACTCGCGGCGCGGTTCCAGCCGACGGCAGACATGGTGCCGCTGGCCGACATACGCGAGCGGCTGCTGTTCGTGCAGTCGCTGGAGACCGTGCGCTGTCTCGACGAGGGCGTGGTCACCACCGCCCGCGACGCGAACATCGGCTCGATCTTCGGCATCGGCTTCCCGGCCTGGACCGGCGGCGTGCTGCAGTACGTCAACGGCTACGGGCTGGAGCACTTCGTGGCGCGCGCGCGCGAACTCGCCGAGCACTACGGCGAACGCTTCGAGCCGCCGGCCTCGCTGATCGAGCGCGCCGCACGCAACGCACCGTACTGAGTAACCGCCACCGGGGAACGCCGCACCATGATTCCACGCACGCTCTTCGACGCCGATCACGAACTGTTCCGCGCCAACGTCGCGCGCCTGCTCGACGAGCACTGCGTAGCGCATCACGAGCGCTGGGAGGAGCAGGGCCAGGTGGACCGCGACGTCTGGCTCAAGGCCGGGGAGCAGGGAATGCTGTGCCCCACGATCCCCGAGGAGTACGGCGGCGCCGGCACCGACTTCCGCTACAACGCGATCGTCGACGAGGAAGTGACGCGCCGTGGCCTGTCCGGCATCGGCTGGGGACTGCACAGCGACATCGCCGCGCCGTACCTGGTCAACTACGGCAGCGACGAGCTGAAGCAGCGCTACCTGCCGCGCATGGTCAGCGGCGAGCTGATCAGTGCGATCGCGATGACCGAGCCGGGCGCGGGTTCGGACCTGCAGGGCATCAAGACCACCGCCGTGCGCGACGGCGATCACTACCTGGTCAACGGCTCGAAGACCTTCATCACCAACGGCTACCTGGCGGACGTGGTGATCGTGGTCGTGAAGACCGATCCGGCCGCCGGCGCGAAGGGCACCAGCCTGCTCCTCGTCGAGGCCGGCACGCCGGGCTTCAGCAAGGGGCGCAAGTTGAAGAAGGTAGGCATGAAGGCGCAGGACACCGCCGAGCTGTTCTTCGAGAACGTGCGCGTGCCGCGCGCGAACCTGATCGGCGAGGAGAACCTGGGCTTCATGTACCTGATGCAGGAGCTGCCGCAGGAACGGCTGTCGGTGGCGCTGAGCGCGGTCTCGGCGGCGGAGTCGGTGCTGGCGCAGACGGTGGCGTACGTGAAGGAGCGCAAGGCCTTCGGCAAGCCGGTGGCGGCGTTCCAGAACACGCAGTTCAAGCTCGCCGAGCTCGACGCGGAACTCGGCGCGCTGCGCGTCTACATCGACCGTTGCATCGAGCTGCACATCGCCGGACGACTCGACGCAACCACCGCGGCGAAGGCCAAGCTGCTCGCCACCGATCTGCAGTGCAAACTGGTCGACGACTGCGTGCAGCTGCACGGCGGTTACGGCTACATGTGGGAGTACCCGGTGGCGCGCGCCTGGGCCGACGCGCGCGTGCAGCGCATCTACGCCGGCACCAACGAGGTCATGAAACTGATCATCGCCCGTGAGTTGCTGGCGTAGGTCCGGGCTGTGCCCGGACATGGCCGGTGTTCGGCCACAGGCCGAACCTACGCGGAGATGTCGTTCGGCGGTGGCATCGTTCGGCCGCAGGCGCGAACCTGCGGACGTTCGCGCGTAGGTCCGGGCTGCGCCCGGACTCAACGCGTCGTGAGGGCCTTCTTGACCCAGCCGCCACCCATGCCGCCCTCGACCTTCAGGTAGCCGGCCTTTTCCTCGCCCATGTACACCAGCTCGTCGGACTTCGAGAGCACGGCGACCACCTTCGCGGCGTCCGACGGCTGCGCGAGCAGCTTCACGTTGTTGATCTTCGGGTAGATCACGTCACCCTCGTTGGCGCCCACCCCGGCCTGCGCGCTGCCACCGGCGGCGGCCTCCTGCCCCAGCGTGCCGACGTTGCGGCGCAGGTTCGGATCGCCCTCGATCACACCGACGATGTTGTTGTAGTTGTCCGCGAGGCTGGCCGCGATGACCTTGCCCTCGGCGGTGCTGGCGTAGCCGCCGAGTCCGCCGGCCGCGCCACCGCCGCCCATGAACGCGCCGAGCCCGAGGTCGGCCTTGCGCGCGCTGCCCTCGGCCGCCGCGACCTGCACGCCGGAGCGCGCGTCGGTGACCAGCATGCTGGTCTGCGCCTCCTTGAACTTCAGCCCGCCCACCAGGCCACCGATCACGCGTGCCTTGCCGCCCAGCAAACCGCCGATCGCCCCGCCGACCGCGCCGGCGTTGTCGTCGGAGAAGACCACCGACGGCGTCAGCACGAAGTCCGCCGCGACCATCTGCCCCTGGCCGATGTTCGAGCTCGAACGCAGCTGCCCGGAGTCGGCCAGCGCGCGCTCCTGCATCATGTTCTGCATGCCCATGCCGCGCTCGACCACGATGAAGCAGTTCGACTGCTGGATCATCAGGCGGATCAGGCTGGTCGGCGACTGCAGGCTGTAGCGCGCCAGCGAGGCCATTATGTAGTCCTGCGGCTCGACGACCGCGACCGCGCCCAGCGGTTGCGTGCATTTGCGCAGCCCGGTGTCGCCCTGCGCCCCCTGGGTGCCCGCGGCGCCCTGCACCACGCTGCCGCCCTGGCCCTGTTTCATGTCGGTCACGCCGGCGCTGAGCGTGGTGGCCGCCAGCGTGACGGCGAGCGCGAGCGCGCAGCGAATCCGGTTCGGCGGGGTTGTCGTTGTCATTGTCGAAAGCTCCGGTTGCGGTTGCAGCGCGGAGTCTGCAACGCCGACGAAGCGATGGTCAACACACGGGTGCTCCCGCGCTACACTGCGCCCGACCCCTGCAACGGAGAGCCACGATGCATCTGTACACCTACCCGATCGCGCCGAATCCGCGCCGCCTGCACATCTTCATGGCCGAGAAGGGCATCGAGATCCCGTCGACGCACGTCGACCTGATGAAGGGCGAGCAGTTCGGCGAACCGCTGCGCTCGGTGAACCCGCTGTTCACGGTGCCGGCGCTGGTGACCGACGAGGGTCCGGTGCTGACGCAGGTGAACGCGATCTGCGATTACCTCGAGGCACGGCACCCCGCGCCGCCGTTGCTGGGAAGCACGCCGATCGAGAAGGCGGAGATCCGTGAATGGTGCCATCGCGTGTTCTGCGAGGGGCTGATCCCGATCGCCGAGGTGTTCCGCAACGGCAATCCGGCGTTCGCGAAGCGGGGTCTGCCGGGGCCGCTCGAGATCGCGCAGATACCGGCGCTGGTCGAGCGGGGGCAGCAACTGCTGGACGCGTTCTTCACCACGCTGGAGCGCCGGCTGGCGGGCCGCGACTACCTCGCGGGCGAGGCGTTCTCGATGGCCGACATCGACGCCTTCGCGACCTGCGAGTTCGCCGGCTGGATCCGGCGCACGATTCCCGCGGAGTGCACACAGCTCACGCGCTGGCGGGCGCGTGTGGCCGAGCGGCCGTCGGCGCGGCCCCCCGCGGGGTGATCGGGCTCACAGCACCTCGAACAGCCCCGCGGCGCCCATGCCGCCGCCCACGCACATGGTGACCACGACGTACTTGACGCCGCGGCGCTTGCCCTCGCGCAGCGCGTGGCCAACCATGCGCGCGCCGCTCATGCCGTACGGGTGGCCGATCGAGATCGCGCCGCCGTTCACGTTGAGGCGCTCGTTGGGGATGCCGAGGCGGTCACGGCAGTAGAGCACCTGCACCGCGAAGGCCTCGTTCAGTTCCCACAGCCCGATGTCGTCCATCTTCAGGCCGTGCTGCTTCAGCAGCTTGGGCACCGCGAACACCGGGCCGATGCCCATCTCGTCGGGCTCGCAGCCGGCAACCGCGATGCCACGATAGAGCCCCATCGGCGCGATGCCGCGCTGCGCGGCCAGCGTGCCGTCCATCACCACGCAGGCTGCGGCGGCATCCGAGAGCTGGCTGGCGTTGCCGGCCGTGATGCAGCCGCCTTCGAGCACCGGCTTCAGGCTGCGCAGCCCGTCCAGCGTGGTGTCGGCACGGTTGCCTTCGTCGAGCGCCGCCGTAACGCTCTTGTGGCTGACCTCACCGGTGTTCTTGTCCTTCACCGCCACGCTGGCCGTGACCTCGACGATCTCGTCGGCGAACCGTCCGGCCTGCTGCGCCGCGGCGGTGCGCTGCTGGCTCTGCAGCGCGTATTCGTCCTGCTGCTCGCGCGCGACGCCGTAGCGCTTGGCGACCACCTCGGCGGTGTGCAGCATCGGCATGTACACGTGTTCGTGCAGCGCCTTGAGACGCGGGTCGACGCGGCGATACATGTTCTGGTGCTCGTTCTGCACCAGGCTGATGTGCTCGAGTCCGCCACCGACCACGATGCGCATGCCGTCGTGCAGGATCTGCTTGGCGGCGGTCGCGATCGCCATCATTCCCGAGGAGCACTGGCGGTCCATCGTCATGCCGCTGACCGTCACCGGCAGCCCCGCGGCCAGCGCCGACATGCGGCCGATGTTCAGGCTGGTGGTGCCCTGCGGCATCGCGCAGCCCATGATCACGTCATCCACTTCGGCCGGGTCGACGCCGGCGCGCGCGACGGCGGCGCGGATCGCCAGGCCGCCCATGGTCGGCGCCTCGGTGTCGTTGAACAGGCCACGGTAGGCCTTGCCGATCGGGGTGCGCGCGCTTGCTACGATGACTGCATCTGCCATGTGACGATTCTCCGTGGTGTTCAGATGTCGATGCCGGCGGCCCGCGCCGCCGCGGTGACGAACTTCAGGCTCTGCTGGAAGCCCTGCCGGAATTCCTGCTCGCCGCTGCGATCCTCGATGGCGGCGAGCCGTGCCGCCACATTTTCCGGGGTCCGCTCCTCCGGCGCCAGATGCACACCCGCCGTTTCGTGAATATGGACGCTCGCATAACCGCCGGCGCCGGCCGAGAGGATCATGCGGTTCGGCGACGCCTCGGCGCACAGCACCAGCACGCCGGCCGTGACCGCCTCCGGCGTCAGCAGATCGAAGGCGCGCTGGTCGAGCAACCCTTCGGTCATGCGCGTGCCGGCCACCGGCGCTACCGCGTTGACGCGGATGCCGTACTTCTCGCCCTCCATGACCAGCGTGTGCATCAGCCCGACCAGCGCCATCTTCGCGGCACCGTAGTTGCTCTGACCGAAGTTGCCGTACAGCCCGCTCGAGGAGGTCGTCATCACGATGCGTCCGTACTGCTGCGCGCGCATCGTCTCCCACACCGCCGCGGTGCAGTGCACGGCGCCCATCAGGTGCACCTCGACCACGGCGCGGAAGTCCTCGATGTCCATCTTGGCGAAGCTCTTGTCGCGCAGGATGCCGGCGTTGTTGATCAGGATGTCGACGCGCCCCCAGGCAGCGAGCGCCTGGTGCACCATCGCCTCGACCTCGGCGCGCTCGGTCACGCTGGCGCCGTTGGCGATCGCCTCGCCGCCGGCGGCGCGGATCTCGGCCGCCACCGCCTCGGCGGCGGCGCTCGAACGCCCGCTGCCGTCGCGCGCGCCGCCCAGGTCGTTCACCACCACCTTCGCGCCGCGCGCGGCCAGCGCCAGCGCGTGCGAGCGCCCCAGTCCGGCGCCCGCGCCGGTCACGATCGCCACCCGCCCGTCGAAACGTATCGTCATCGTGTCTCTCCCCGCGCGTTCCCCGCGCTCAGCCGACCACCACCATCGTGAGCCACTCGGCGATCAGCGCTTCCTGCATGCCGGCGCCGATGTCCTCCATCATGCGCGGCAGCAGCGAGAGCGTCAGGAAGCCGTGCGCGATCGTGCCGCCGAACGGCGTTCCGGCGGCGCGCACCGGGTCCACGTGGATGAACTGGTGGTCCTCGGTGGTAGTCCCTGGTGAGTCCGCTGCCCATGCGCCTGCCTGCGGTGTGTTCAGCGATAACGCGCGAGTTCGCGCCGCGCGACGACCATGCGGTGCACCGCGTCGGGTCCGTCGGCGAAGCGCAGCGTGCGCGCGCCCATGTACATGCCCGCGAGCGGCGTGTCCTGCGAGACGCCGAGCCCGCCGTGCATCTGGATCGCCTCGTCGATCACGCGCAGCGCCACCGTCGGCGCCACCGTCTTGATCATCGAGATCCAGTGCTGCGAACGCTCCACACCCGCCGTGTCCATCATCCACGCGGTCTTCAGGCACAACAGGCGCGCCATCTCGATGTCCATGCGCGCGTTGGCGATCACGTCGTAGTTGCCGCCCAGCTTAGCGATCGGCTTGCCGAAGGCCACCCGTGCCAGGCCGCGGCGGCACATCAGTTCGAGCGCCTTCTCGGCCATGCCGATGGCGCGCATGCAGTGGTGGATGCGCCCGGGACCCAGGCGTCCCTGCGCGACCTCGAATCCGCGCCCCTCGCCGGCGATGATGTTCGCCTTCGGCACGCGCACCTCGGTGAAGCGCAGGTGCATGTGGCCGTGCGGTGCGTCGTCGGTCGAGAACACCATCATCGGGCGCACGATCTCGACGCCCGGCGTGTCCATAGGCACCAGCACCTGCGAGTGCTGCGCGTGCCGCGGCGCGCCGGGGCTGCTCTTCACCATCACGATCAGGATGCGGCAGCGCGGATCGCCGGCGCCGGAAATCCAGATCTTCTCGCCGTTCAGCACCCAGTGATCGCCGTCCTCGCGCACGCTCATGCTGATGTTGGTGGCATCCGAGGAGGCGCTGTCGGGCTCGGTCATCACGTAGGCGGAGCGGATCTCGCCGGCCAGCAACGGGCGCAGCCAGCGCTGCCGTTGCTCGGCGCTGCCGTAGCGCGCCAGCACCTCCATGTTGCCGGTGTCCGGCGCGCTGCAGTTGAATACCTCGGGCGCCAGGTGCGACTTGCCGGTTTCCTCGGCGATGTACGCGTACTCGACCGTCGTCAGGTCGTGGCCCTCGCCGTGACCGGTGAGGAAGAAGTTCCACAGCCCGCGCGCACGCGCACCGGCCTTCAATCCCTCGAGGATCTCGAGCTGGCGCGCGGTATGACTCCAGCGATCGCCCTTGGCGATCTCGGCGTGGAACTCGCCCTCGAGCGGCAGGATCTGCTCGTCGATGAAACGCCTCACCTCGTCCAGCAGCGGGCGCAGGCGGGCGCTGATGCCGATGTCCATGATCGTTCTCCCCGTGTTCCCGTGTTCCCGTGTTCCCGTGTTCCTTGCCAGGCGCCGCCGCTCAGTAACCGGCGAGCGTGGCGTAGCGGTCGGCGTGGAAATAGCTGTCGCCGAACAGCTGGCGCAGCGTCGCCGCGCGCTTCATGAACAGGCCGATGTCGATGTCGTCGGTCATGCCGATGCCGCCGTGCATCTGCACCGCCTCGTTGACCGCAAGCGTGGCGGTTTCGGCGGCCTCGAGCTTCGCCACGCTGGCGAGCGCGCCGAGGCGCGGATCGGCGGCATCGATCGCGCGCAACGCGCGCAGCACCGCCGAGCGCGTCAGTTCGATGTCGCAGAACAGCCGCGCGGCGCGATGCTGCAGCGACTGGAACTCGCCGATCACGCGGCCGAACTGGCGCCGCTGCTTGAGGTACTCGACCGTGCGTGCGAATACCTCGGCTGCGACGCCGAGCAGCTCGGCCGCCACGCAGATGCGCGCCACGTCGAGCGTGTGGGCCAACGCTGCCGATGCCCGCCCCGGCAGCCCGAGGCGCGTCTCGGCCGCCACGTGCACGCCATCACACCGCACCGTCGCGGCGTTGCGGCTGTCGGCCATCACGGTGCGCTCCACACCCAGGCCGACGGTGGCACGCGGCAGCGCGAACACCTCGATGCTGTCCTCGTCGCTGGCGGCGTCGGCGCGGCGCGCGACCACGAGCAGCAGATCCGCGACGTGGCCGTCGAGCACGAAGTGCTTCTCGCCGTCCAGCCGGAAGCCGTCGCCCGCGGGTGTCGCGCTCATCGCGATCGCGGCCGGATCGTGGCGCGCGCGCTCCTCGAGCGCAAGCGCGCACAGCAGCTCACCGCGCGCCAGCGCGGGCAGCAAGCGCTGTTTCTGCGCGTCGGTGGCGAGGTGGCCGATCAGCGTGGCGCCGACGATCGCAGTGGCGAACAGCGGCGAGGCCGCCAGCGTGCGCCCGCCATGCTCGCAGAAGATGCCCGCGCCGGTGTGCGCGAAGCCCAACCCGCCGTAGTGCTCTGGAACCAGCAGTCCCGCCCAGCCGAGCGCAACCATCTCGCGCCACAACGCGCGCGAGAAGCCGTCGGGGTCGCGGCTGTCGCGCAGGCGGCGCAGCTCGGCGGGTGGCGAGTTCGCGTCGAGAAAGGCGCGCGCCGCCTCGTCGAGCATCCGTTCATCGTCGTCGTAGACCAATGCCATGCGCCGCTCCCGCTCCCCGTTCACCCCGGCAGTCCGAGGATCCGCTTGGCGATGATGTTCAGCTGGATCTCCGAGGTGCCGCCCTCGATCGAGTTGCCCTTGCTGCGCAGCCAGCCGCGCGCCAGCGCGCCGTCATCGAAGCGCTCGCCCTCCCAGCCGAGGGCCTCGGCGCCGCCGATCGCCATCAGCAGTTCGTGGCGCCGCTTGTTCAGCTCGGTGCCGTAGTACTTCAGCAGCGAGGAGGCCGCGCCGGTGCCGAGGCCGGACTTCGCTTCGTCGACCACGCGCTCGAGCGTGGCCGCGAAGGCCTCGGCGTCGATCGCCTGGCGCGCGATGTCGTGGCGCAGCCCCGGGTCCGCGAGATGGCCCGCGCGCAGGCCGATGCGATCGCGTGCGATCTCGGCCAGCGTGGCCTGCCCCGCGCTGCCGACGCCGAACAGCGCGCTGATCATCTCGCGCTCGTGGGTCAGCAGGTACTTCGCAATCTCCCAGCCGCGGTTCAACTCGCCGACGAGCTGGTCCTTCGGCACGCGCACCTCGTGGAAGAAGGTCTCGCAGAACGGGGAGCTGCCGCTGATCAGCGTGATCGGCCGCGTGGAGACACCGGGCGATTCCATGTCGAACAGCAGGAAGCTGATCCCCTCCTGCTTCGCGGCCGTGGCGTCGGTGCGCACCAGGCAGAAGATCCAGTCGGCCTGGTCCGCGTACGAGGTCCAGATCTTCTGTCCGTTGACGAGGAAATGGTCGCCGCGGTCCTCGGCGCGCGTCTGCAGTCCGGCCAGGTCGGAACCCGCGCCCGGCTCACTGTAGCCCTGGCACCAGCGGATCTCGCCGCGCACGATGGGCGGCAGGAAACGCCGTTTCTGCTCCTCGCTGCCGTAGCGCAGCAGCGCCGGCCCGAGCATCGAGAGCCCGAAGCTCGCCAGCGGGCTGCGTGCGCGGATGCGCGCGAGCTCCTCGCGCAGCACCCTGGCCTCGGCGCGGTCCAGTCCGCCGCCACCATAGTCGCGCGGCCACTCGGGAGCGGTCCAGCCGCGCGCTGCCATGCGTTCCAGCCACAGCCGCTGGTCCTCGCTGGCGAACACCCAACCGCGCCCGCCCCAGCAGATCGTGTCCTCGGACGAGACCGCCGCATTGGCCGGCGCGCGCAGCGACGCCGGGCAGTTGCGCTCGAGCCAGGCGCGGACCTCGACACGGAAGGTCTCGGGATCGCTCATGGTCGCTCGGTCTCCGGCGGCAGCCAGACGCTGCGGAGCGGCAAACTTATCACCATTGCCCGAGGTGATACCATGACTGCCGACGACAGCAGACGACAGCAGACGGCGCCACGTTGGCAGGAAAAAACAGCATGAGCCAGGATCTCGATCGGCTGCTCGACGTACT